>Ga0247836_1000402_pt1 | contig 79100 bp, 64 predicted proteins | sample LaCruzMarch2015__4_FD_187116 | JGI IMG/M metagenome (GOLD analysis project Ga0247836, IMG submission 187116) | Freshwater microbial communities from meromictic Lake La Cruz, Castile-La Mancha, Spain - LaCruzMarch2015_14m | ecosystem: Environmental > Aquatic > Freshwater > Lake | place: Spain... | reverse complement strand
TCGCCCGCATTTGAAAAATTGAAGGAGCGGACAAAGCCGAGCTACCGGCATCAGCTGCGCTTGCTAGCCGATATTCCAACGAAAGTCGGCGGACGGCTGGGCGAGTTGCCGGCAAAATCGATCTCGCCTGCGGCCGTTGATAAAATCTACGAAACGCTTCGAGGAGGAAAAGACGGCACCAAACTGCGGCGGGCCAATCACACGATCGATATTGCCAAGAAAGCGTGGACCGTTGTCCAGAGAACCCATCCCAATCTGCTAACTTCGTTAAATCCGTTCATTGGTCTGACGCGGTTTCGCAGCTCAACGACGATCCAACACGCAACCCGCGCCGAGGCCTTTGCGCTCAGCGATGCCATCAGAGCCCATGGTCACCCGCACTTAGCTATGGTGCCGCTGGTGTGCTTCGAGTGGCTGCAACGGCCTGAAAACATTCTGGCCGGTCATTTGTGTTGGACGGACTACCGGCCACCGATGCGACCCAACCATGTGAAGATTGTGCATCACAAGACCGGTGCCGTCGTCTGGCATCCGCTTGAGGCTTCCGGCGAGCGGTTCTATCCTGAGCTTGAGCAGCGGCTGTCAGAGCTTGAGCGGATCGCGGTGCCGATTGTTGCGACTCCAGGCGAGAAGGGAATCGTCCGGCCCTACTCGTTTTCTTATGCCAAGCGGATAGTGCGAGAAGCAAGGCGCGCTGCCGGGTTACCCGAGCACGTCACCATGACCGCCTGCCGTCATGGAGGCATGACCGAATTGGGGGATGCAGAACTGACCGAGCAGGGCGTTATGAGCCTGTCCGGACACCGTACGCCGGACGCGGCGCGTGGGTACATCAAGAAGACCGACACGCAGCGGCTGGCCGCCGCGCGCAAGCGGCGCGCGTGGGTTGTTGATCTGGAACACGCCAAGAACGAGAGTCAGAATGAAACCACGAAAGACGAGTCAGAACGGCGCAAATGAGAACTTTTGTTCTCATGCTAAGTTGTTGGTTTTATTGAAAAATAACTGGCGCGCCCGGAACGATTCGAACGTCCGACCCTCAGATTCGTAGTCTGATGCTCTATCCAGCTGAGCTACGGGCGCGTGCCACCTGCGCCCGATAGTTGGGCGGGCCGTTCTTGCGGCCGGTTCAGGATGAAGCGGCATTACTAGTCGCTCGATTGCGGCAGCGCAAGGGGCTTTTCCTGTCTGTTTGCCACGCCCCGTTTACCGCCGGGAGAGGCTTCAAACGCCTTTCTGCCCTTACTTCACGGTCCGGTCGGGCATCTCGATGCGGAATGTGGCACCAACTTCAGTGTCGAGCAGGCGCAAGGAGCCGCCATGGGCAGCAACGAGTTCCGAAGCGATGACGAGGCCGAGGCCGGTGCCGCCTTTTTTGGTCGAGCCCTGAAACGCCTTGAACAATTTGGCGCGGGCGGCAGCCGGAATGCCGGGGCCATTGTCGCTGATTTCAATTCGGACGATGCGCCCTGTTCGCCGGGCCCTAACCGTGATCTCGCCCGTTGCGGATGGACCCTGGGATTCGATTGCCTGCACGGCGTTGCGCGTGAGGTTTGAGATAACCCGGAACAAATGCTCATGATCGGCGTCGACCATCAGCGTATCATCCATATCGACAGTCCAGGCGATTGAACCTTCGCGGGGCAGTCCCAGGCCTTCACCGGCCTCTTCGACGACGGGCTTCAGACGCATGATATCGCGCCGCGGATGTGTTTCCTCGGTGCGGCCGAATTTCAAGCTGTCGGTGCAGAAGTTGATGGCGCGATCGAGCGAGGCGATCAGCTTGGGTGCGAATTGTTGCACCGTCGGGTCTGGCAGCGTTGTCAGGCGGTCTGAAATCAACTGTGCGTTGGCGAGCATGTTGCGCAGATCGTGGCTGATTTTGGCGACAGCGAGGCCGAGTTGGGCGAGGCGGTTTTTTTCCGCAAGCGCCTGGGCAAGCTGGCGCTGCATGTGGGCGAGTTCGCGCTCGGCAATGCCGATTTCATCGCCACGAGCGGATGGGACAATGATGCGGTTGGGGTCTTCCGGGTTCTCGCTGAATTGCAGCATGTTGCTCGACAATCGCATCATGGGCCGCACCAGCAGCTGGCTGAGAGCAAAATAGACGAGCGCTGCGGTCATCAAGGAAATGAGGATCGAGATCCACGTGATGTTGACGGCATACTTGACCATCGCCTTGCGCAACGGTTCTTCGGGGAGAACGATTTCCAGCACATCGTCATAGCGAGGGCCGAGCAGCCCCGTGATCCGCAGCGTCCTATCGTCGGGGGCCATGAAAACGGCAAGTGCATCGCGGATTTGCGTGACCCAAACCGAAAAGCTTACCGCCATGGTCGCCGCAGGCGGATTGCGCAGATCGTAAGACTGCGAGATCTCGAGTTCGCTGACAGGCTGAATGATAAGATAGCGCTTGGCACCGCGGCGGGCGGCAATTGCGCGGATCAGGCCGTTGCGGAGAAGTTCGTTGCGCAACGCGGGCGGTACTTCATGGCGCGGCGCGGCTTCGGCGGCGAGGAGGGCCACGTACGAAACTTTGAGGCGTTCATTGAGCCAGTCGACGCGAAAGGTCGCGATTGAGGGAAGAAAAATCAAAATTTCAGCGAGCAGCACGAACAGGGCCGTCAGCACGAGCAGTTTGGAGGGCAGGCGAAAGCCACTCCAGCCTTGCTGCAATTTTCGGCGCACACCCCATGGCAGGCCGAGCACCTCTTGAAGCGCTTGCAGCGTCGAGGCGGGCGATGGCGGACGTGGCTCAGGCGGAACAGGCGGCACGCAAGTCTTTCATGTTTGTGGTCCGGTTACACTCAAGTGGTCCGGTTGATACTGGCAATCAATTAGCACAATAGCCCGGGATTTTGCAGTCACTCTGCCAGAGGACTTCAATCGCGCCAGCCCCTCGCCCGGCCCATCGTTAAGATTGAAGGCGCGGCTCGCTGCCTTCCGTTTGACGCCTCGCGGCTTTTGGGGCAAACAGCAACACGTCTAGCTCCACGCGCCCGGGCGGGCCGGTCCTTGCACGGTAGGGGGCTGTTGGCGAATATAGGATCTTTCGATCGATGCTGAAGTCCCTGTTCCTCCGCACAGCCGCGATTTGCATTGCTGCAATGGCCCTGTCGCTGCCGCTTCGAGCCGAAACGGCCGCCGTGCCGGGTAGCCCCACATTCTCTAAGGACAGCGGTCCGGTGAATGCTACGTGCGACGGCTTCGACAAGGCTTTGCCAGCTTGGGCAGATTGCGTGCGCGAAATGGCCGGCAGCATGCCGCAAGACGAAGCTTTTTATGCGGGCTACTGGCTGGCTAAAACTGGCCGCTATCAGGAAGCGCTGCAGTTTCTTCAAGGTGCTTCGCAGAACGATGAGCGGGTTTTAACATACATCGGCTTTGCCACGCGAAAGCTCGGTGACGTCGATGGCGCGCTGCCCTATTACGGCCGGGCGCTGGCGCTCAACCCGGGATACTCGGTTGCGCGCGCCTATTTGGGCGAAGCTTATCTTTCGAAGGGCGCACCGGCCAAGGCCAAGGGTGAACTCGCAGAAATTGAACGCCGCTGCGGCCGCTCGTGCGCAGAATACGCAGATCTTGCCCATCACATCGCGGCTTATGAAAACGCAGCTCACACCGTGACGCGCTAGTTTTTGTTTGCAGCGCTTCGAGTCGTGTCTGTGGCGGCCACCAGGACGGGGTCCCAGGTAACCGCCACAGCCGACGTCATCGGCGGCGATACGCGAACCTCAAACGCCGCGCGCTGACAGTTTAGGGCCGGAAGTGTTTCAAGCGTGCGAATTATCAGGTGTCTGAGGTGTTTGGCTTTTTTGCCGCAGTCGATAGGCGAAGACTGCCTATCGATCGTCTCGGGCTGAGCACATTTTGAGCATCCTTACCCTTTGACATGGCGTTAACAATTGGCTTTTGTAAGCCTCGGTTCGCAGTTGTGGGTGGCAGGTTGCCAGCGTGCAAAGCGTCGTTTGCGTTTGGGGTGTTATGCGTTCAACGCCTTTCAGCGATGGGATAGGGCGCAGTCATGTGCCAATCGTGGAGGGTTCTTTCCCTCAACGGCAGGCACTCGTGCCAGCGACACAACCGGCTGCGAGCCATCGCCCAGAGCGGCCCCGCGTTATGGCGCACCACACCGTCCCGCACCGCGCCATCGCCGGGTTTGCAATGGCTTGCGATCCGTTCGCACCTGATAATTTTCCGGCGGTTGATCCCGTCATCGAAGCTGCCGCATTATTCCGGCGCATCCGGCAGTTTACGGGGCTTAGCGTGGCGCAGCTGGCGCAACGGCTGTACACCGCACCCGCTGTCATCGAGGCGTTGGAAAGCGGCACGCTCGGCCGTTTGCCGCCGTGGCCTGAACTGGTGCTTGTTGTTTCGGGTTTCACGGCCCTTGCGGGCATCGACCCGCGACCCGTGCTCACAACCCTTCGCGATCACCTCGATGCCGCCATCATCGATATTCCCTCGAACCCGGACGTAGCCCCTGCGTCTCCGCTTTCGCGTGCCGTGGCGCTGAGACCGGCGCCGGAGCCGGTGATCGTGCAAGCCAAAGGCACCGCCGCGCCAAGTATGGCGAGCCGCAAGCGAACGGCATCGGCGGCCGCTGCGTCTCAAGCCAAGGGCTCGCAGTATATCAGGCAGGTTCAAACCGCTTTCCGGGCCGGTTGGGAAAAGGGCGCGTCTCAGGGGCGATGGGTATGGAAGCAGGCCATAGCGCCCTGCTTGAGCCTCTCAGCCCAGCTACCCAAGCAGCGCCCAGTGTTGCCGCGATGGACCCGCCGGGTGGCACTCAGCTTGGTGATTACTCTGCCGCTTGCTCTGGTTGTTTCATGGGGCGGTGGTACGTCGCTTCAGGCGGCCGTCTCTGTATTGCCGCGCCCTGTATCCAGCGCCTTGCGCCATGCTGAAGACTACGTTTTGCGCACCTTCGCCACCTATAAGGATGGCATGGTGTGGATCGAGGTCAACGATCCACGGTCGCGCAAGACCGATAAATTGCAGACCCATCGGCGTTAGCCTATAAGCGCCGGTCTTGACCCCTCGTCCCTACTCGACGGCACGGCATTGGTCAGATCCCGAAACCCGTCCTTATCCTGTGACGCCGATCCGAGCCGCCAAGTCATGAGCCTGCCGAAAGACAAACTCGAAAAGCTGGTCGAACGCTGGGAAACCATACAGGCCGAACTCAACCAGGGCGTGGCCCAGTCGGTCTACGCCAAGCTCACCAAAGAGTTTGCGGATCTCAGCCCCATCGTCTCGGCCATTCGCGGGCATATGGCTATGGAGGGCGAACTCGCCGATTTGGAGATCATGGCGGGCGATCCGCAAGCGGGCGCTGAAATGGCGGCGATGGCGCGCGAGGAACTCGACGCCTTGAAGCCAAAGATCGAAGACAGTGAAAAGGCGCTGAAAGTTCTGTTGCTGCCCAAGGATTCTGCCGACGAGCGCAGCGCCATTCTCGAAGTGCGTGCGGGAACGGGCGGCGATGAAGCAGCGTTATTTGCCGCCGATTTGTTTCGCATGTATTCGCGCTATGCCGATCTCAAGGGCTGGAAGGTCGACGTCATTTCGATTGCCGAAAACGATCTGGGCGGCTATCGCGAGATCGTCGCCTCAGTCACCGGGGCCGGCGTTTTTGCCAAGCTCAAATATGAAAGCGGCGTGCATCGCGTGCAGCGCATTCCGGCAACCGAAAGCGGCGGGCGCATTCATACCTCGGCTGCAACGGTAGCCGTGCTGCCTGAAGCCGAGGAAGTCGATATCGACGTTCGCCAGGAAGACATTCGCATCGACCGCATGCGTGCGGGTGGCGCTGGCGGCCAGCACGTCAACAAAACGGAAAGCGCCATCCGCATTACGCATTTACCCACCGGCATCATGGTGGTTTCGGCTGAGAAGTCCCAGCATCAGAACCTAAAACTTGCCATGGCGGTGCTGCGTTCGCGGCTCTATGATTACGAACGCGACAAGGTTGATAGCGCCCGCTCGCAGGATCGAAAGTCGCAGGTCGGCTCAGGTGACCGTTCCCAACGCATCCGCACATATAATTTCCCACAAGGTCGCGTCACCGACCATCGCATCAACTTGACGCTGCACAATATCGAGCGTGTTATGCAGGGCGAAGGGCTAGACGACATCATTAGCCAGCTGATCACTGAAGATCAGGCGAGCCAGCTATCGGCGCTTGAAAATCATGTTTGAAAATGCAGTCAGCGAGGCCGGCACGATCGTCACGGCGGGGGATGCGCTGCGGCAGATGACGCAGGCCTTTGCAAAAGCTGGCCTCGACACGCCAGCGGCCGATGCCCGGCTTCTTGTGCCGGCAGCTATAGGGATCTCCAAACACGACCTCATCGTCAATCCGCAGCGCGAACTCAGTCAAGACTCAGTCAAGTTGCTCGCTCTCCATCAGGCACGGCGTCTGGCACATGAACCGGTGTCGCGCATTCTCGGCAGCCGGGAGTTCTACGGGCGCACATTCACGGTGACGCTCGACACGCTCGATCCGCGGCCTGACAGCGAAACGCTTGTTGAAGCCGCTCTCGAAATCATCGCAAGCCGTGGCTGGCAAGAGGTCCCGATCCGCATTCTCGATATTGGTACGGGCACTGGGTGTCTGCTGTTGACGTTGCTTGCGGCGCTGCCGTTCGCAACGGGTGTGGGCACCGACATCAGTGCGGCCACGCTCGACGTCGCGGCCTACAACGCCCGCAATCTCGGCCTTGAGGCGCGCGTTGATTGGCACCAGACGCGCTCGCTTGAACACGCCGATGCGCGCTTCGATCTTGTTATGAGCAATCCGCCCTATATACCGACAGCGGACCTTATGACCCTCGCACCGGAGGTAAGACTTTACGATCCCACCGTGGCTCTTGATGGAGGGGCCGACGGGCTGCGGATCTATCGTGAGATCGTGGAGGCGTTGTCGAAAGTTTTGCATCACGGTGCCGCCATTTTCGAAGTTGGCGCGGGGCAAGCGGCAAGCGTTTGCCATCTATTGTCTAGTGCACCCGGCATGCCTTCCGCACAAATCCGCACATGGCAAGATCTCGGCGGCCACACCCGTTGTGTGGCGTTGGTGACACATCAATAACTCTGTGCAGAAAAAACCTTGGATTGAGACCCATTACGGAGTAATGTGATTATGAAACCTGCGTAGTATGTGCGCTTGGTGCTGTCGCATCCCGCCGAATGGGCATTGGATCCGGCGCTTGGTTTAAACCTCAAGATTGGAATATGGGTCTGCCGAATTTGGGCGGAAACTTTGGGGGATGACAGGCCTAGCGGGGGCTCGTGGACGCCCTTTCGTGCCGGTCAAAAATGGACGGGTTGTGTTGAGCGCCCGGTGCGAAGTGATTGGGAAGCGAATTGAAGGCCTCTCGAACGCGCATGCCGGAGCCGAGATCTGGGTATAAGAACGGATTCGTCACACTGCGGTCTTGAAACAGCGGGCACGTAGTTCGCAGTGCAGCTCATGCGAAGGAATCACTTGGGGGCGTTTAGCCAGAACACCTCTTGTCTGTGTGTCAGATATTAAGGGGCAACATGCCGTTCGATCAAGCTGTGATCGGCTTCAGCGGGAAACGGATCCAGCAGCCGCTCAGCTGGTTTAAGCGGGCGCAGGCCGGCAAAATTGAACAATCAATCGATCATCTAGAAGTAATCTAACGACCGAGAATGGAGCCTATGAGGCAGGGACAACAGCACCGTAGAGGCCGTGGCCGCAGCCCGAACAACAACGGCGGCAGCAGCCATCATCAGGGCAATAATAATAACAACAACCGCAAGGGCCAGAACCCGCTCACGCGCAGCTTCGAGAGCAACGGGCCGGATGTGAAAATCCGCGGCACCCCGGCGCACGTGGCGGAAAAATATGTGGCACTCGCACGCGATGCACAGTCATCGGGCGATCCTGTCCTGGCCGAGAATTATCTTCAGCACGCCGAGCATTATTACCGCATTATTCTTGCCTATCGCGAACAGCAAGGCGGCGACGCTGGCGTAGGGGGGGGCGGGATGATGCGCCAGCGCCCGTCAGGTGATCCGTCCATCGATGGCGACTTTAATGACGACGAAAGCGATGACTACCAGGGCGACGGTGGCAACGGCCAGCCGATGGTGCGTGGGCAGGAACCGCAGCCGGGCGGCTTCGAAGCACCCCGTTTCGAAGACCGTCAGCCGCAGCATCGCGACAGTGGCGGTGGTCAACGGCATCAGCAGAACCAGCCGCGCCATGGCCAGCGCGACCGTCATGACGGCGGCAACGATCAGCGGCGTTTCCAACAGGATCGTCCTGACTACCGCGGACAGGACACGCGCGGCGACGGCCGCTCAGACAACAATCGCCGTGATCAGCCCTACCGCAATGAGAATAGGCCCGAGCGGCCTGAGCGTTTCGACCGGGGTGATCGTTCCCCCGACCGGGGCGGCGAACAGCCATCCGGCGAGTTCCGGGGTGACCGCGACCAGCGCCCGCCTCGTTTTGAACGGCCAGAGAGACTCGAGCGTCCCGAGCGTCAGGATCGCCCAGAGCGATTTGACCGCCCGGAGCGTACTGAACGTCCGGAACGCGCAGAACGTCCCGAGCGTATTGAGCGGGTCGCTGAGCCGATTGAGCGTCCGCCGCCAATACCGGCTACTTTGCCAGTGATGGAGGCGCCTATCCCTGACGTGCCGCGCCGCCGTGAACGGGCCGCCGTCGTGCCCGCTCACGAGCAGCCCGAATTTCTGCGCCGTCCAGTGCGCCGTCCGCGCCGTGAAGCCGTTGTCGAAGGCGCTGCCGACGACGCTGTTCCAGCCGACGATAAGAGCAGCCAGGAATAGCGAGCTGTTGCTTTGTCTATGATCGAAATCAAAAGCCGGGGTTTTTACCCCGGCTTTTTTCTGCTTGAAACATTATTCATTTTTCGGCTGCGGCGCCTTGGCTGCGATGGCCGCATCGCGGCTCCACCCTTTTTTCGGCCCGTGACACTTCCTATATCTTGATCGACAGTGTCCGGCCGATGCCAACCGGATTGTGCCGGACGGCTGTCCCAACATTGACGGCGTTTGCTTTCGTGCCTCAAGGGCGATGCAGCGTGCTGAGAAGGAAGCCACAAATGAATTTTGATCGTTACACTGACCGCTCCAAGGGTTTTGTTCAGTCGGCACAGTCGCTGGCTTTGCGCGAAGGCCATCAGCAGTTCACTCCTGAACATCTTCTTAAAGTCCTTCTCGACGACACCGAGGGCCTCGCAAGCGGCCTCATCGATCGCGCCGGCGGCCGTTCGCGCGAAGCGCTTGCGAATGTTGAACGCACGCTTGCCAAGCGGCCAAAGGTTTCGGGCGGCGGGGCAGGCCAGCTGTACGTTGCGCCGGAATTGGCGCGCGTATTCGATGCCGCTGAAAAAATGGCCGACAAAGCGGGCGACAAGTTTGTTGCCGCAGAGCGGCTACTCGTGGCGCTTGCCGTTGAAAAATCGACGGACGCAGGCAAGGCCCTGGCCGATGCCGGTGTCACCGCCGACAAGCTCAATACCGCGATCAACGATCTTCGCAAGGGGCGCAGCGCCGACAGCGCGTCGGCAGAACAAGGCTACGATGCCTTGAAGCGCTACGCCCGCGATCTGACCGAGGCTGCAGCTCAAGGCAAGCTGGATCCTGTTATCGGCCGCGACGAGGAGATCCGTCGCACCATTCAGGTTCTGGCACGCAGAACAAAGAACAATCCGGTGTTGATCGGTGAACCCGGCGTGGGCAAAACGGCGATTGCCGAAGGCCTCGCTCTGCGCATCATCAAGGGCGACGTGCCCGAAAGCCTCAGAGATAAAAAGCTGATGGCGCTCGATATGGGCTCGCTGATTGCCGGAGCCAAGTATCGTGGCGAATTCGAAGAGCGCTTGAAGAACGTGCTGTCCGAAGTTCAGTCGGCGGCGGGTGGCATTATTTTGTTCATCGACGAGTTGCACACCATCGTCGGTGCCGGCAAATCCGAAGGGGCGATGGATGCTGGCAATCTTTTGAAGCCGGCACTTGCGCGCGGCGAATTGCATTGCGTCGGTGCCACCACGCTGGATGAATACAAGAAGCACATCGAAAAGGATGCAGCCCTTGCACGCCGCTTCCAACCCGTGTTCATCGGTGAGCCGACGGTGGAAGACACAGTATCGATCTTGCGGGGTCTGAAAGAAAAGTACGAGTTGCATCACGGTGTGCGCATCACCGACAGCGCTCTCGTGGCTGCTGCAACCTTATCGAACCGCTACATTACCGACCGCTTTCTGCCCGACAAGGCGATCGATCTTGTCGACGAGGCCGGGTCGCGCCTGCGTATGCAGGTCGACAGCAAGCCTGAAGAACTCGACACCATCGACCGCGATTTGATGCAAATGATGATCGAGCGCGAGGCCTTGCGCAAAGAAACCGATGTCGCCTCGAAAGACCGGCTCGCGAAGCTTGAAAAGAGCATTGCAGATCTAAAAGAGAAGTCTGAATCGCTCACCACGCGCTGGCAGGGCGAAAAGCAGAAGCTCGGCTCGGCTCAGAAACTGAAAGAGGAACTCGAAGTTCGCCGTAATGAACTCGAACAGGTTCAGCGGCAGGGCAACCTCGTGCGCGCGGGCGAACTGAAGTATCGTGACATTCCCGAACTCGAAAAGCGTCTCGAAACAATCGAATCGACAGCCACGCAAGGCGCAATGGTCGAAGAAGCCGTGACCCCCGACCAGATTGCGGCTGTCGTCTCGCGCTGGACCGGCGTGCCCGTCGAGAAGATGCTCGAGGGCGAACGCGACAAGCTGTTGAAGATGGAAGATGCGCTTGCCAAGCGCGTCATCGGGCAGAAGGAGGCGACGATTGCCGTCTCGACTGCCGTGCGCCGCGCGCGTGCCGGCCTTCAAGACCCCAATCGTCCGATGGGATCGTTCATGTTCCTCGGGCCGACAGGTGTCGGTAAGACCGAGCTGACGAAAGCATTGGCGCAGTTTTTATTCGATGACGACAGCGCCATGGTTCGCATGGACATGAGCGAATACATGGAAAAGCATTCGGTGGCGCGTTTGATCGGCGCGCCTCCCGGCTATGTCGGCTACGAGGAAGGCGGGGCGCTGACCGAGGCCGTGCGGCGGCGGCCGTATCAGGTGATCCTGTTCGATGAAATCGAGAAGGCTCACCCGGATGTTTTCAATGTGTTGCTGCAAGTGCTCGACGACGGCCGTTTGACCGATGGTCAGGGCCGCACCGTCGACTTTAAGAACACGCTGATCATTTTGACGTCGAACATCGGTTCGGAATATCTGGTCAACCAGAAGGAGGGCGAGGACACTGACCTTGTTCGCGAGGAAGTTTTGACCGAAGTCCGCTCACGCTTCCGGCCGGAGTTCCTGAACCGTCTCGACGAGATCATTTTGTTCCATCGTCTGCAGCGCACGGAAATGGGCGCCATCGTCGACATCCAGCTCGGCCGTTTGCAGAAACTGCTTGCGGATCGCAAGATCACAATCGAACTCGATGAGACGGCACGTTCTTGGCTCGCCAACCGTGGCTACGATTCAGCATACGGCGCGCGGCCACTGAAACGCGTCATTCAACGCAATGTTCAAGACCCACTTGCCGAACAGATCCTGGCAGGTGGAATCAAGGACGGCGATACCGTCAAAGTCTCGGTGCGCGACGGAGCTTTGACCGTGAATGGCTGGCCCGTAAAGGCCGCCGCGTAGCCCCTGCGCCGGGATGGCCCATCATGGGTCATCCCGGAATACTTTGTTCACATCTCCGGCCCGCCGGAACAAAAGTTTCGTATGCAGTCTGCACATTCTTCCGGTTTGGTTTGTCAATCGTTTAGAACTTCCATCTAATCTTCGGCATTGCGGGGTCCGGGTTCGCTCGGGTGTTCGCATAACTAAGGCACCTACCCGAGGATTTGTAATGCGTACCTCGCGGCGGATGCTGAAGCAGGTGCGCCGCGCGTTGTGCGCGGCCCTTGCTTTCAGCGGCTGCATCAACTTGCTGATGTTGGCAACGCCCCTCTATACACTGCATGTTTTCCGGTCCGTTGTGCCCCAGGACAGCACAGCGACGTTATTGCTTGTGTCGCTGGTCGCTGTTGCTGCCCTCCTGACTCTTGCAATTCTAGAGAGTGTCCGCGATTCGATTTTACTGCGCGCCGGGCTTTGGCTCGATCATCACTTGGGCGAACACCTCCTCTCCAACGGCGCGCAAAATGGTGCAAGCGCTGCTGAGTTGATGCGCGATACGAGCGCGTTGCACCGGTTCAGGGCTTTCCTGACGGGTGGTCTTGCTTCTCCCGTGCTCGACGCGCCCTGGACCCCGGTGTTTATCGCCGCTCTCTTTCTCATCCATCCAACATTTGGAGCGATCGCCGCAGGCGCTGCCGGGTTGATGATTGCGGTTGCGCTCGCCCAGACCAGCGTCTTGCGCCGGCACATGCAACAACGCGCTTCAGCACTCGAGCATACGCAACGTTGGTGGATGAGCCTTGCCGCAACCGCGCATGCCACGGGCTCTTTGGGAATGTCGCAGAATACCGCCCGTCAGTGGGAGCGGAACAATCGCGGACATATTTCTGGGCTGTATGCCATCGGCAAGCGTGCCAGCGCGGCTAAAGTGGCGTCACGAGCGATCCGCTCGATCGCTATTCTGGCACTCTTTGGTCTTGGCTCCATTCTGATCGTCAAAGATGAAGTTGGCCCTGGCGCCCTTGTTGCCGCTTGCTTGCTGTTGATGCGCGCGTTGGCGCCCCTCGATCATCTCAATGAGGCTTGCCTTGCCGTGTGCGAGGCCCGTGCCGACTATAAGCGCCTGTTTGCGCTGCCTGCCGATGCCGCTTCGCTGGTAATGACGGCAAAAGATGCCATGCCACAGGGTGCTCTGACGCTGACAAGTGCCAGCTATACGTATCCCAACCGGCACGCGCCAGCGCTCAACGGAATTTCCCTGTCGCTCCAACCGGGAGAATGCGTCGTGATTGCTGGGCCGAGCGGCTCGGGCAAATCGACTTTGGCAGCACTGATCGCTGGCGCTCTGCGGCCCGCGCAAGGGTCTGTCAGCATCGATGGAATCGCCATTGCGAAATGGCAGACCTCGGCCGTTCCGCCAGTCGGTTATCTAACCGATGATCCAGCGGTGTTTGAAGGTACAGTCCGCGCGAACATCTCGTGCTTTCAGGATGAGACTGGTCATGACGTGATCGAGGCCAGCCGTCAGGCCGGCGTCTATGATATTCTAGCAGCGCTGCCGGATGGCTTTGATACCGAAGTGGGGTTTGCTGGCAGAGGCCTATCCTTGCGTCAACGCCGTGCCGTGGCATTGGCTCGCGCTTTCTACGGCAGCCACTGTCTTGTCGTTCTCGATGAGCCGGAGTTGGGTCTGGATGCGGACTCGGTTCAGGGGCTCGTTGCCGCCTTGCATCGCCTGAAGGCAAGGGGCACTTCGTTAGTGATTGCCACGCAAGATCGCAGCCTTATGGCGCTCGCCGATCAGGTGGCGATATTACAGGACGGGTCGCTGCGGCTATCCCATCGTCAAGCGCGTCATGCAGGGGAGACCACACCCGAGCGCAACCTGCCGTTTCATCTCCATGCAGTTCGCGCCAGGGCCTCTTGAGATGCCAGCACAACGACTGTCACAAGGAATATGGTGCAGATGACGAGGTATTCAAATAGCCGGGTCAATGACAGGGCCAATAACGAGGCAGTTGCGCGCCTCGATATTCGAGCACCGCTCTTGGCGGGCTGCATCGCTGTCGTCGCTTTCTTTGCTGCCGGCGCGGGTGGAGCAGCTTATGCGCCCATCGAAAACGGGGTCGGCTTTGCCGGCAAGATCATCCACACCGGCAGCACCGAAATTGTGCGCCATGCGCGTGGCGGGCGGGTATCAGACGTCAACGTCTCCGAGGGACAGCATGTTGCCGTGGGCGATGTGCTGATGACGCTCGACAGTCAGATGCTTGCCGAAGAGATCGGCGCGTTGAAGTCGCAATCGGAGGCGGCCACCCGTCAGATCGAACTTATCCGCGCCGAGGCCGCCACGCTGGACGATCTACTTGCACGCAAACTTGTGACGAAGGCGCGCGTCCTTCAGATCGAAAGCCAGCTCTCGGAGGTCAGCAAAGAAGCCGCAAGTCTGGCCGCACGCATCATCGCCGCGCAGGGCGAGATTGAAAAATCTGCTCTGCGTGCGCCAGTGTCCGGCCGTGTGACAGCGCTCGCCGTTGCTGGACGCGGGTCAAAACTTGCAGCGGGTGGTGCTGCGCTTGAGATTGTGCCCGACACGACGCGGCTCGTCGTAGAAGGCCGCCTGACGCCGGATCAAGCCGCCCTTGTCAAAGTTGGTTTGCCTGCAAAAGTCTGGCTGACCTCATCAAAGTGGCTCGATCAAAAGCCATTCGCTGCCAAGCTGGCTTGGGTTGCGGCCGATAGTGTCAGCGACAAACGAACGGGTGCGCCCTATGTGAGCGCAAGGATCGAACTTGACGAGGCGCGCGCGGCGCCGGGGCACTCGCCTACTTTGACGCCGGGTGCGCGTGCCGAAATTCTGCTTGTGACCGGCCAGAGCACGTTACTTGCTCATGTTCTTGAACCCGTCATACGCGGCATGAACCGCATTTTCAGGGGCTGACAGCCGCAAGGTTTCGCCAAGGAGACACGCAGTGGACAAAAATAGTCTGACTTCAATGGCCATTCCGGCAATCGGTGTGTCGCTCGGCGCGTTCTTGCTGGTCTATTTGGCGCGGGATGCGTTGTTGACGGAGAAGGTGGAGCCGTGCAGCTCTCGCTACACGGCATCGGCAACTGAATACTCGCTACAAAACGATGCCGGCGCGCCGCTCTCGCCAATCGAACTGCAGGCACGTGCCGGTGTCTACGAATGGGGCGTACTCGAGCGTGGAGAAGTGATCGCGGCCAGTGGTGGCCCCGCGCCGTTGGCGCTCAAGATTCGCCTGCCCAAGGGGTCGACATCGATGTACCCAGACGAGGGGGACCGCGGCGGGCTGTCGTTCCGCTGGCAGCCGTCGGATATCGACGGGGCAACGTCTGTCTGCCTCAGCTACAGCGTGTTTTTGCCTGGCGATTTCAACTTTGGATCCGGCGGCGAACTGCCCGGCATATTTGGCGGGCAAACCTATGAACCCAAGGCCACTCCCGATGGCGAGAACGGTTTTGCGCTTCGCTTGAAATGGAGCGAAGACGGCAAGGGTAATTTTGCCATGCAGGTTCCGCCCCTCAAGGGCGCAAATGGTCCATTTCAAATGGACCTTGGCAGTTTCATTATTCCCCGCGGTCAATGGGTTTCAATCGAGCAGGAAATTGGTTTGAACGCCGTGGACAAGGCGGACGGCATTGCGCGGCTTTGGATTGATGGTGCGCTGACAGTTGATCGCTCCAGGATCGTGTGGCGGACTGCGCCCGCGCTTTCTGTTTCTGGTGCCGTGCACGACGTCTGGTATGGTGGAATCAACAGCAGTTCGGTTGCGCCTGAAGACACCTCGATTTTAATCACGCCCTTGAGCTTGCGCTGGATCGACGCTGAAAAGGCGGTCAATTAATCGCTGCTACAAACTTTGAGCCTTTTGGCGAAGCCTCCAAATGGTTACGGTCCAGGAACGTCTGGCAATCACTTCTTCATTAAATTGGAGAAAATGTTAGCCTCAGGACTTGCTAAACAGCCACCCCATGCGGCATAATTCCCAAAGGTAGTGGCGCCGTCCCACCTTCCCCCCAAAGAGGCGTTACGATTTTTTGCCCGCGGTCCCCCCCGGCCGCGGGCATTTTGCTGTCTGAAACTCCAAAGCTTCGAATGCAGCGGCTACTCAGACTTCAAAAGTGGTAACCCGGCGTCCATGCGCTCGCGGATCAGCGCACCGTCAGGCCATTCGTCGTCGAGATCGTCGGGATCGGAAAAGACGCCCGGCACAAGAGACTCGCGCATGTTGCCCTGCTCGCTGCTGATCAACAGGCCAGCCAGGGTGCCGCCGACGGAGATTTCGTGATCATTTGAAATGATGAGAGGCGCAGAAAGATCGCGGCCGGTTACGAGTGAGCCAGGACAGAAATCGCAGAAAATGGTCGCCTCGGAGACAAGTGACCCCAATACGACAACATTGGAGGCACCCTTGAAAATCTCTCCTGCCAGGAGGTTGCCGCCAACCAAAAGGAAAGCGCCGCTATCTGGGCTGTCGTTGACCAGGCGGCCGGTGATGGTCAGGTCGCCGAGGGCCAGAACCGTGCCGATGGCCGGAAGATCCGGCTCTCCCTCGATTTCGTCGAGGCACAAGTCTCCGTCGATGACTGTACCGGCCGGCACGATGAGCGCTTGTTTGCCGGGATGATCGACGAGTATCCGGCGGCCCCACGCCGTGAACGCTTCAGGTTCGAAGAATTTCTGGGCGTCGACGCAGTCGGCGAATTCGCCCGCTGCGCTTTCCAAGCTTTCGAGGCGGCCCAGTTCGAGGAGATATCGCATCACGCACTCCTGTAGCGATAGACTTTGACACCGCTGTTCATGCTGCGGTGCAGAGCGTCTTTTACTCTGGCCGATGCCTTTACGGGAGTCTGGGGGGCTGCTCAAACACAAAAAACGCGGTGGCCTTTCGACCACCGCGTCGTACCCAAAACTGGGGTTCGGCCTAATTAGATCAGGTCGATTTCTGCCGGCAGGTACGACGTCACTTCGAGGCCGACTTCGGTTTCGCGAACGGCGGGCTTGGTCCAGGTCTTCATGATAGTCCTCCAAATGATCAGCCATGGGACGTTGCCCGTGGCTGACCATCTGATTATCGATCGGAGTTGATCACTGCAAATCGCATTCGCGTGAAATTAACATAAGAATTCCTGATCTTGACGGTAACAGTCGCTTGCGCTGCAAGGTTCATATGGGATGGTTACGAGGCTGAACTTAGCAAAAGTGCGAAAGCTACGAGACCTGCCCAGCCCAGAATTGGATAACCAGCCACGCCCAAGAGTGTTGACCCGTTAGCTGTGCTTGGATATACGCATCAGTAACGGGCCGCTCGGAACTGTGTTCCGGGCGGTTCATGTGCTTTCAGACTGAGATGGTCCAGAGCCAACGGCCTCCGCTTGACATTAGCGAGGTGCCGGGGCGGCTCGACGTTCAATCCCGTCGCAAGTGCTTCCCGGTTTATTTCAAAGAAGGAACGATTCTGATGGCGAACACGTCGTCGGCCAAGAAGGCCGCCCGCCAGATGGTACGGCGCACCGAGATCAACAAGGCTCGCCATTCGCGCCTCAAGACCGACGTGCGTAAAGTAGAAGATGCGATCGCTTCCGGCGACAAGTCGTCGGCTGCAGCTGCGCTGAAGGTTGTTGAGCCGCTACTGGCCCGCACCGCCCAGAAGGGCGTGCTCAAGAAGAAGACAGCCAGCCGCAAGGTCTCGCGCCTGACGGCCCGCGTCAACGCAATGGCCTGATTAGCGAGTTCTTTCAATACTGTTTTGCTCGAAGCGCGGGGCCATGAGGCCTGGCGCTTCTTTGCCGTGGCCGCTTGCCTCCGCGAGGCCCGCGCTCGATTGCCGCCGGTCCATAGAAATATTTCTTCAGGCGACAGTTCTGTGACGATGGTGACTTGTTCGCCACAGTAAAGTGCGCACGCAACGCGCCGCGTCAGTTTTTTGAACAGCATTAAACACCATCTTCTCCGGGGTTGTCCCCAGGCAGAAGTGCGTTTCCCCCCCTTTTTGGAGAGTAGTCTGCAGCGCCTTCGGGTGAAAAAAATGCACAGACACCAAAATGCGAAGCACGGTTGCTAAAGTGACCGGGAGCGAACCGGGAGCGTTGCCAGATTCTGTTTTGTTCTCAAGTGGATTCACCCTTCGAGGCGGTGCCGGTGGTGCGATGCGTTAAAGAAATCCGAGGCTGACAATGCTGGGTTTTGCACAGCCCAAGCTCGCCGGTGGCGCTCTTGCGCAATCGTAAACAACCCGTTAAAAACTCCCCAACGACCTTGATGAGAGTCCACAGCTAGTATTGCGGAGCTCTCGGGTACAGATCGCCAAGCAACATCCAGTGTTGCAGTGCGCTTCAAGCGCGGCTTTGTAAACATCGACGAGCCAGAGTTTCTGACTCAATCAGATGTATTGTGCGTTCCATTCTGCAGCTTCCAGTTGTGTCGAGTTGAAGCTGTTCTATTTCTTGAAAACAATCGTGAGGGCGTTGCGTTGGGTTCCGATGCTGACGTTGAAGACGTTTCCGTTCTCGACGTCTGGGAACGTCTGGAAGCTGACAAGTTAGCTCAGTTGGTCGATGTGCGGACACGGCCAGAGTGGGCTTTCGTCGGGGTCCCCGATATTTCGGGTCTCGGGCGGCGCGTTCTGATGATTGAGTGGCAGACCTTCCCAGACAACCGCGTCGATGCGGATTTCGCGGAGCGGCTGAGTGGCATGTTGGAGGCGGCTGGCATGAAGAAGGATGCGGGTTTGTTCTTCATTTGCCGGTCGGGCGCGCGCAGCCGTAGCGCGGCAGAGGCGATGGCGGCGGCAGGATATGCGCGCTGCCACAATGTGGCGGAAGGTTTCGAGGGCCCTCTCGATCCTAACCGGCACAGGGGCAATCTCGCGGGATGGAAGTCCGCGGGCCTTCCCTGGGTGCAAGGCTAAAGCGCCTGTTTGATTGTGATCGACGACACGCCAAGGCGTTTGCAGAGGCAAACGGCTTACGCCGGAGGTGTGTCTGAGATCGTTCGGTATGGGGGCCGCTAACTTTTTTGTGCGGGGTTTCAAAATGCATACGTTCCATAAAGCAGCGACAATGCTTCCCAAGGCGAATTTCGCGGCGCAACCGGGCCGGTCACCGGCCATGACTTCACCCATGGCGGGAGCAATGCCCGGTGATGCAGATCTCAACACCGTGGCCGCTTCGGCCACTTTCAAAACCGGAACCGAAGGCCTTGGCGCGAAAGTAAGAGCCCTGTTGCGGGCGCGTCTAGGTGACGACATCTATTCGAGCTGGTTCAACGCACTTGAGTTTGAAAGCTTCGATGGGCGCACGGTTCGCGTCTCGGTGCCGGTCAAATTTCTGCGCAACTGGATCCAGTCGCACTTCCTCGACGATCTGCTGATGTGCTGCCGCTCCGAGTTCGAAGGTGCGGAAATGATCGATGTGGTGTTGCGCCAGCCCGGTGGCCCAAGCCAGCGGCCGACAGCCTCGCCAAGTGCCGCGGCAATCGCGGAGCCGCAGCCGTCGCAGCCTTCACGTCACACGGGTTCGCCCGATGCGGCTGCTACCCGGCCCGTGGCGCGTGCCGTTATGGTGTCGCCGGCGCGCACGGGTGCGGGTGGGTTCGAGGGCTCGCCCCTTGATCCCAACCACACGTTCGACAGCTTCGTGATCAGCGGTTCGAACCGCATGGCACATGCTGGCGCCACGCAGGTGGCCGAAATGGCGATGAAGAGCAATCCGGGCTTCAACCCGCTGTTCATTCATGCCTCGGTGGGCCTGGGCAAGACGCATTTGCTCCATGCCATCGCTTGGGAAGTGAAGCGCAACAACCCGAATGCTCAAGTGCTATATCTGACAGCCGAGCGGTTCCGCTATCAGTTCGTCGAAGCCCTGCGCAGTCAGGATCCGATGTCGTTCAAGGAGAAGTTCCGAAATGTACATCTTCTGCTGATCGACGATCTTGAGTTCATGCAAGGCGAGAAGACCGAACTCGAATTCGATCACATCATCAACGCGCTGCTCGATGGCGGCCGTCAGGTGGTGGTTGCCTCGGCCCGTCCGCCAAGCCAGATCGAGCGTCTTAACGAGCGCATGCGCTCGCGTTTGCAGCGCGGTCTCGTCACGGAAATCGGCGGCTTCGATTACGATCTGCGCCGTAAGGTTCTCGAGCGGCGTCTGGAAGACCGCCGCGCCGTTGAGCCGGGCTTTGATCTGTCGCCGGCGGTTCTCGACTTGCTCGCAACCCGTCTGACGGAAAGCGGCCGTGAACTGGAAGGCGCTGTCAACCGCCTGTTCCTGACGTGGCAGCATGTGCGTCAGCCGCTGTCGATTGACATCGCTGAAACCGTGATCCGCGATCTGGTGCAAGGCCTTGAGCCGCGCCGCATCAAGATCGAGGACATTCTCCGCATCGTCTCGCGGCACTTCGGCGTGTCGAAGGGCGATCTGCTGTCTCAGCGGCGGCACCGGTCGGTGGTGTGGCCGCGCCAGATCGGCATGTACCTCGCCAAGCATCTGACAGCCCGTTCGCTGCCGGAAATCGGCCGCCGCTTCGGTGACCGTGACCATACAACCGTTCTTCATGCGATCCGCAAGATCGAAGGCCAAATGAATGCCGATGCCCGCCTTCGTGACGAGCTTGAGGATCTAAAAAAGCAACTGAGCCGGTGAGTTAGCAGCTACCAGTCTCGCCCCCAGCCTGACTGGCCGTTACAACCATAGGTCTCAGTGCCGGGGCGGCGCACGAAAATGCGCCGCCCCGGCCTATTTTTGCTGTTCCTTGAACGGGTTTAGATTCGGGTTGTACTTGAATTATGGGGCTCTTTCGGGTCAATTCGCGGACGTCTTCGCGCGATTCCTTCTTCCTCGCAGCTTCAACCGCCGTCGAGACCTGGGCACGCCGGGGACCCATCCAGAACGACTCCCTCATCGAGCCCGCTGACAGGTGTCAGCGGCTCGCGTAACCGCCGAGGACTTCGATGCACTTACAGATTGAGCGTGGCGAGCTGCTCCGGGCCCTGGGTCATGTGACCAGTGTCGTCGAGCGGCGCACGACTATCCCGATTTTGTCCAACGTGCTGTTGCGCGCCTCGGGCCAATCGTTGGAGCTGCGCGCCACCGATCTCGAGCGCGAAGTGATCGAGGAAGTTTCCGCCCAGGTAACGCAGTCGGGTGCTGTCACAGTGCCAGCGCACATGCTGCACGACATCGTACGCAAGCTGGCGGACGGCTCGAAGGTTGACATCAAGCGCGATGCCGAAAAAGAGCGCCTGACGGTGACGGCCGGCTCCTCGCGCTTTGCCTTGCAGACGCTCGGCGCCGAAGACTTCCCCGATCTCAATGCCGGCGACCTTGGCCATTCGTTCGAGATTGCGGCGCAGGATTTGAAGCGCTTGATCGAAAAGACGCGCTTTGCAATTTCAACGGAAGAGACGCGCTATTATCTCAATGGCATTTTCCTGCACGCTGCCGAGCGCGACAAGGTGGCGACGCTGCGCGCGGTTGCAACCGACGGGCATCGTCTGGCCCAAGTCGAATTGCCGTTGCCAGATGGCGCCAAGGGTATGCCCGGCGTAATCGTGCCGCGCAAAACCGTGCATGAACTGCATCGCCTGATCGAAGGCAATGGCGGGGCCATCAAGGTCAGCGTCAGCGCCGCGAAGGTGCGGTTCGAAATCGGCAGCGTCACGCTCACCTCGAAACTTATCGACGGCACCTTCCCTGATTATGGCCGCGTCATTCCGCAGGGCAACGACAAGGAAATGCGCGTTTCCAACGCCGAGTTCACAAGCGCGGTCGATCGTGTCTCGACGATTGCCAGCGAGCGCGGGCGCGCCGTCAAACTCAACATCGGCAAGGACAAGCTGGTGCTTTCGGTCAACAATCCGGAAGGCGGCAGCGCCACGGAAGAAGTTGGCGTGCACTATTCGTCGGCGCCTTTGGAGATCGGCTTTAACGCGCGCTATCTGTTGGACATCTCCGGCCAGCTCGAAGGCGAGGAAGCGCGCTTCCTGTTGAACGATCCCGGCTCGCCCACCATGATCCGCGACGACAGCGACGACCACGCGCTCTACGTGCTCATGCCGATGCGGGTGTGATGCCTGAGTTGAACACCCTAGCCATACCCACATGACCACCCCACGCCTGTGGCTTGAGCGGCTGGTGCTGACGAACTTTCGCAATCATGCGGCGACCACGATCAACGTCGGGCCGCAGCCCGTGGTGCTGACGGGCGCCAACGGCTCGGGCAAGACCAACATTCTCGAAGCGGTGTCGCTTTTCTCGCCGGGGCAGGGCTTGCGCCGCGCGCCGTTTATCGATCTTGGACGGGCAACGGGCGAGGGCGGTTGGACACTCTCGGCCAAAGTGCACACCGCGCTGGGTGTTCTCGACATCGGCACCGGGCAGGTGCTGTCTCCCGAGACGACCGAGCGCTCTGGCCGCCTTGTGCGCATCGACGGCGCGGCGGCGACGGCGGGCGCGCTGGCCGATCATGTTGAAATGGTATGGCTGACACCAGCATCCGACGGCTTGTTCACGGGGCCGGGCTCGGATCGCCGCCGCTTTCTCGACCGGCTGATTTTGTGTTTCGATGCAGCCCACGCGAAGCTCTCAACACGCTTTGAGCGCGCCATGCAGCAACGCAACAAACTTTTGAGTGATGGCGTGCGCGACGCCGCGCGCTTCGAAGGCCTCGAAGTGGTGATGGCCGAAACCGGCACAGCGATCGCGGCGGCGCGCAACGAAGCCATCGCGGCGTTGAAGCTCGTCATCGAGGACCGGCGCGCGCGCGATGCCGAGTCGCCGTTTCCTTGGAGCCACATTTCGCTGCAAGGCTCGCTCGAAAACGCGCTCGAACAGGCAACCGCCGTTGAGACCGAAGATGGCTATCTGCAAACGCTGGCGCGCGCACGCGAGCGCGACCGTGCAGCCGGGCGCACGCTTGATGGGCCGCACCGCTCGGACCTCATTGTTGGGCACGGTCCCAAGTCGATGCCGGCGCGGCTGTGTTCTACAGGTGAGCAGAAGGCGCTGCTGATGGGGCTCGTTCTCGCGCACGCTGAAATGATCGCCGAGCGTCAGGACGGCCTCTCGCCCATCCTGCTGCTTGACGAAGTGACCGCGCATTTGGACGAGGCGCGGCGCGCGGCATTGTTTGCTGAAATCCTGCGGCTGGGCACGCAAGCGTGGATGACGGGCACGGACGTTCAGGCCTTTGCGGCGCTTCAAGACCACGCCACTTTTTTGACAGTTGGCGATGGCCGCATCCTCTCGTGACGCCCCACGTCTCGCCGCATCGGCACGCGCACACCGCGAACCTCTGACGCACTCGGCTAACGCACTGAAAGATAACTAAAAAAACATGCCGATATGTCTGCGGAAAAAGCGCCGATTGCGCCCCGTTCGCGTTCGATGTGTGCTATAAAATTTGCTTCATATGATCCGTTTTAAGACAGGTTCCTGATGAGCGCTCAGCCAGCACCGAAAAACCCGCCCGCCGATGACTATGGCGAGGACAGCATCAAGATGCTGAAGGGCCTCGATGCCGTGCGCAAGCGGCCTGGCATGTACATCGGCGACACCGATGACGGCTCGGGTCTGCATCACATGATCTATGAAGTCGTCGACAACGCCATCGACGAAGTTCTTGCCGGCCACGCCACCGCCTGCGATGTGACGCTGAACCCGGATGGTTCAGTTACTGTGCGCGATGATGGCCGCGGCATTCCCACGGGTATCAAGAAGGATGACGACAACGATCCCAAGCGCTCGGCCGCCGAGATCGTATTCACCGAACTTCATGCCGGCGGCAAGTTCGACCAGAATTCGTACAAGGTCTCCGGCGGACTCCACGGCGTCGGTGTGTCCGTCGTCAATGCGCTCTCCACGTGGCTGAAGTGCCGGGTCTGGCGCGAAGGCAAAGAGCACTTCATCGAGTTTGGCGACGGCGTGCCAAAGGCACCGCTGAAAGTTGTTGGAGATGGTAAAGGCGGGCGCGGCACGGAAGTCTCGTTTCTCCCCTCGCCCAACACGTTCACCAATATCGAATTTGATTACAGCACGATCGAACACCGCTTGCGCGAATTGGCGTTCCTCAACTCGGGCGCAAAAATCGTTTTGACCGACGCGCGCCATGCCGACGTCAAACGCGAAGAGCTGTTCTATGAAGGCGGCACGGCGGCGTTCGTGCGCTATCTCGACCGCAACAAGCAGTCGCTGATCCCGCAGCCCATCATGGTCAAGGGCGAGAAGGACGGGATCATCGTTGAAGTCGCGTTGTGGTGGAACGACAGCTACCACGAGAACGTGCTGTGCTTCACGAACAACATTCCGCAGCGCGACGGCGGCACGCATCTGGCCGGCTTCCGGGGCGCGCTGACGCGCATCATCAACAAATACGTCACCGAAGGCGGCGTTGCCAAAAAAGAAAAGGTCGATTTGTCGGGCGAAGATGCGCGCGAAGGTTTGACCTGCGTGCTGTCGGTGAAGGTGCCCGATCCGAAGTTCTCCAGCCAAACGAAAGACAAGCTGGTGTCTTCGGAGGTGAAGCCGGTTGTCGAAAACATCGTCGGCGATCAGCTCGCGGCCTGGTTCGAAGAGCACCCGAAGGAAGCTAAATCAATCGTCGGCAAGATCATCGAGGCTGCACAAGCGCGTGAAGCGGCCCGCAAGGCGCGCGAGTTGACGCGCCGTAAGGGCGCGCTCGATGGGCTCCGGCTGCCGGGCGGGCTCGCCGAATGCCAGGATCGCGTTGCCGCCAACACCGAACTCTTCATCGTCGAAGGCGACTCGGCAGGCGGCTCCGCCAAGCAGGGCCGCAAGCGCGAGTATCAGGCTGTGTTGCCGTTGCGCGGTAAAATCTTGAACGTCGAGCGCGCGCGGATCGACAAGATGCTGTCGTCCGAGCAGGTGACCAACATCATCGGCGCGCTGGGCACCGGCATTCGCGACGATTTCAACCTGGACAAGCTGCGCTACCACAAGATCATCATCATGACCGACGCCGACGTCGACGGCGCCCACATCCGCACGCTGCTGCTGACGTTCTTCTACCGGCAGATGCCGGAACTCGTCGAAAAGGGGCATGTCTATATTGCCCAACCGCCGCTCTATCGTGTGTCTAAGGGCAAGACCAGCGCCTACCTGAAAGACCAGCGCGCCCTCGAAGACTACCTTATCGACAGCGGCCTAGATGACGGCGTGCTGATCACCGGCTCGGGCGCTGAACGTGGCGGACGCGACTTGCGCGACATCGTCGATCAGGCGCGGGTCGTCATGGCGATGATCGATCAATTGCATTCGCGCTATGCGCGCCGCATCGTCGAGCAGGCCGCGATTGCCGGCGCGTTCGACGTGACGCTACTCGAGACGCCCGAGAAGGCGCAAGCCGCCGCTGAAATGCTGGCGCGCCGACTCGATCTCGTCGCCGATGAAACAGAAACCGGCTGGAAGGGCACGTTCGGGCCTGAGGGCTTCCTGGTGACACGCGAAGTGCGCGGCGTCACCGAAGCGCATGCGCTCGACCGTTCGCTGCTGGCATCGCTCGATGCGCGCCGCTTGAACGAGCGCTCGAAGGGGCTGCAGGAAATCTACGGCGGCCAGGCCAAGCTCAAGCGCAAGAACGAGACCGTTCCGGTCTTCGGTCCGCGCACCTTGCTAGACACAATCTATGAGGCCGGCCGCAAGGGGCTGTCGTTACAGCGCTACAAGGGCTTGGGCGAAATGAACCCCGAGCAGCTTTGGGAAACAACCCTCGACCGCGATGCCCGCACGCTGCTTCAAGTGAAGAACGGCGACCTTTCGGAAGCCGACGAGATTTTCTCCAAGTTGATGGGCGATGTCGTCGAGCCCCGGCGCGAGTTCATCCAGGCCAACGCGCTATCTGTTGCGAATTTGGATGTGTGACCGCTTGCCGTCTGATTAGTCTGCGGCTGGCCTGCGTATTGACGGAACTTGCCACACTGATAGGGTCCCGCCGGAACAGAAATCCCGTCTGCGGGTTTGCCTGCAGATAAAGGCATAGGGAATTCACCGATGATGTGGCGTTTGATGCTGTCGATGAGCAGCCTGTTTTTCTCGCTCGTGCTGGGCGCCATCATGCTCGGCTTTGTTGGCTACAATTCTCCCGAGACGCTGTCGCAGCTGCTTGGCTGGGCGCGCGAATTGAAGTCGCTGATCACCGGCACCGGCCTTGATCCCAAATATAACATCTGGGTCGAGGTGCTGCTCGAAGAACGCCAATTGCTGTTTATGTTCTTCACCATCGCGGCCCGCTTCATTCTTGGCGTTCTCGGCGGCCTCGTTGGGATGATGTTTGGCCGTAGCTAAACTACCTCCCTGAACGCCTCGCCTTTGAACGTCCGCGTTGGCTTGCCGCGCTCGAGCGCGTTGTGAGACGCCCAGCGATCGCGGCTGGCACCGGCTACGGCGGCATCTTTTTCGGCGGCCAACTGAGCCGCCAACCGGGCAAGCGCCAGCTTCTTGTTCATCGCCTGCGAGCGTTCTTCCCGTGCTACGGCAACCAGTCCGCTCGGGCGATGTGTGGCGCGCACGGCGCTTTCCGTCTTGTTGACGTGCTGGCCGCCTGGGCCAGATGCGCGCATGGCCTCAAAGACAACGTCGGATACCTTGAGCATGGCGCCCAAACCGTCATCGGGCGGCACCAGCACATCGACACCCACAAACCAGTTTTTGCGCTTGTGCGTTGGGCGAACCGGCGAGGCGCAAATCCACAGCGCGCTGCCGGCTGACCTATGCGCGAACGCGCGCGCGCCGTCGCCTTCGAGCGACAGCAACATGGACAGCGCCGCACCCTTTTGCTCACCGCCCACCGTTTCCAATGCGCTGCAGGCAATGTTGCGGGCGGCCGCTTCGCTAAGGATCACGCCTGCCAGCTTCACAACCGCAATCTGACATTCAACAGGGCCGCGCCCCGCCGTGATGTGCACCCAAATGCGCTCGCTCACAGCATGTCCTCCCCGGCTGCACGCCGCGCTTTATAGGTCAGCACGGGCCGCATCACCGCGATCACGCTGATCAGGCGGGCCGCTTCAAGATCGGCGATGACTTGCGCGATGTCTTTGTAGGCTTGCGGGGCTTCATCGTAGATCAGGTCACGATCCTCGCAGATGACGCGGCCGCCAAGACCCGTACGGGCCAGATCTTCCGTGCGGTACTTGTGCGAAAGGCGCGGCTTTGCGTATCCGCGTTGCCAGCGCCGGCCCGCGCCGTGCGCAATCGAATGCGCCGCGTCGTGTGTGTTGTCTTCCAGTGCCCGCACCAGATAGCTCATGGTGCCGCGCGATCCCGGGATCATGACGCAACCTGCATGGATAGCTTCCGGCACCGAGGCCGCGCCCTTGCGATGGATGAAGGCAGATGCGCCGCCCCACGGCTCCACCGTCACCATGTTATGCGCGACGTCGCTGACGAGGCGGTAGCTGGCGCCGATTTGCTCGGCGAAGCGATGGGCGATCAAGGCCCGGTTGGCGCGTGCAAAGCGCATGGCGTGCTCGTGGCGTGCCAGATACTGCGCCGCCGCACCGCTTGCTTCATCAAGTGGACGCGCGCCGTGCTCGCCGATCACCTCGCGGAAGATTGCTTCCCCCAATGCGCGGCTGCCCGAGTGCACGAGCGCGAACACGTGCGATGTGTCGAGGCCGAGGTGCGTGAAGGCGCCCGCATCGCGCACCTCGTCCACCACTTGCAGCTCGGCAAAATGGTTGCCCCCGCCAATGGTGCCAAGGCCACTATCCGCAAGAGACGCTTCAAAACCGAAGCGCTCGCACCAGGGTGCCACGTCGCCATCCCACGGAGATTCCAAGCCATGGACGTGCTTAGCGAGCTTGTCGAGTTTGAGTTTGCGCGCAGGCATGTCGAGCGCCCACAGCCCCATTCCGCAGCCGATATCGTTGCCTGCGAGCGTTGGGTAGAATTGCCCGCGCGACACGAAGGCGGCGCCGACGGCGATGCCTTTGCCCGGATGCAAATCGGGAAAGCCCGCCGCATGCACCATGCCGGGCAGGCGTGCGGTTGTGTTCAGTTGTTCGAGAGCTGCGCCCTCGATCCAGGATTTATCGGATGTGAAAAGGCGGACAGGCGCGGCGTTAGACGCAACGGGGTCCTGCTGAGAAGTGCCCATGTGAGTTTGCCATGAAGGAACGAGGGGCCAAGCCCGCGATGACGCCAGCGCGGACGGCGAAACGGCGCGTCTCATGTGTGCGGGTCATGGGGTGGTCTCCTTCAAGCGAACGCGTGGCAGGTGCTGATCTCACCTCAGCGGTTGCAGCGTTTACTGCCCGATCGCGCCAAGATCAAGGCGGGACATGATCACGTTTTTGTTGCGCGTCCCGGCCGGCTCGCGGAACGCGAGTCGGGACGCGCCAAGCAAAGCTCTATTGCGCGAGTCGGGACGCGCAACAGAGACGCAAAGCAAAGCTCTTTCCACAGCCCGTTGCCTTCACCCCGTCACCCGAATCGCTGAGAGCCGTGTAGGCTTATGCAAGTCGAATACAGGATGGAGAGTGAGACGATGGCCGAGCGCAAGGCGTCGCATGCCAGCGGCAGAGACAAAGTGGTGGTTGAATTGAAGGGCCGCCAGCCGGCCAGCAAGGCGGCCGCTGTGGCGAAAGCCGTAGCGCCGGCCGCTGCCAAACGTGCTGGCTATTCTAAGAAGACCATCGCGCTCGTTTATGATTTCGATGGCACGCTGTCACCCAAGCCGATGCAGGAATATTCCTTCCTGCCGCAGTTGGGATTGGACGCGGCCGAGTTCTGGGCTGAATGCGGGCGCGTTGCCAAAGCGCAAGGCGCCGATCCGCTGATCACCTACATGCACCTGATGTACAAGAAGGCGAAGGAAAAGGGCATCCGCATTGATCGCGCCGATCTCGTCAAACAGGGCGCATCGGTTGAGCTGTTTGCAGGTGTGGAGGCTTGGTTCAAAGAAATCGAAGACTACGTGGCCTTGCGCGCGGAAAGCACCGGCATCACGCTGCGCCATTATCTCGTGTCGTCGGGCCTGACCGAGATTGTCGAAGGCACGTCGATCTACAAGAACTTCCACAATGTGTTTGCCAGTGAATATTGGTTCGACGCTTACGATCTGCCGTACCCCAAGCGCGTCATCACCGACACCGGCAAGACGCAGTATCTGTTCCGCATCAACAAGGGCATCGAGGACCTGGGCGAGAGCATCAACGCGCACATGCCCGAGGCCGCGCGGCCGATCCCGTTTTCCAACATGATCTATTTCGGCGATGGCGATACCGATGTGCCGTCGATGGCGTTGATGCGCAAAAGCGGCGGCCATGCCATCGCCGTGCACCCGCCGGGAGGCGCTGCTGAAAAGTGCGTTGATCTGTTCAAAGCCGGCCGCGTCGACTTTTTCGCCCCCGCCGACTACCGGCGCGGCAGCGATCTCTTCAAGCGCACTTGTCTGCTCCTAGACCGCATGCTGGCCGATATCCGTGTGCGGGAAGAGATGTGGGAGTTGGGGTGAGGGGGGGCTTGATTGCCCCGATATTGTCCCCAAGTTCTAAGGATGAAGACGGGAGCAGCCTCAGTCGAATCTGATAGCAACTTGACAGCCGCCTTCCCTGTGCGCGTCGCGGCAAGACGAGCACATGGCATGATTGGTTTCATTGCAATTTTCGGCGCCGCACTGAGCGGTTTTGCAGGCGTCGGTATTTGGGCGGTTGCGGCGGCGGCAATTGCGCTGGCGGCACTTTCACAGGCGCGCTTTGGCGCACTTTATAAGCGCGCAGACAGTCTCGGGCTCCGTTCGCAAGCTCAGCCGTTCCTGCTTATTAGTGCCCTCAATGCTGTCGCGACGACTGCGATTGCGTACGTCGCAGGCGTCGGCTTGCAATACATCTAGTTCGTCAGCAGCCAGCGCCAGTCGTATTTTTTGTTCCCATTTTCCGGTTTCACCGCTGCTACGCGAGCCAATCCGTCTTTAGCCAAAGACTGCAATTGCCGAGCCCGCTTCCGGTCGCGCCACGTGGATGGTGAGAGTGCCGCAAGGCCTTGATAGCAACTTTCGGCTTGATTGATTTGTCTACTTTCAACCAAAACGTACCCATTATGATGGGCGACAAAGGCGACAGCGTAATGCAGGTCGCCTTGTTCGATGAGATCGAAGTCTTGATAGGGGGCGAAGTTGGCTCGCATAGCGATGACACTGTCGGGGTCTGCCAATAGTTTCTGATGTGCAAGTCTGCTTGCTTGAAAATTTCTTTCTCCATCTGCGCTAAGCAAGCTGCATTCAGCCTGGATCATTAAGGCCTGATACCGCTTTGCCCGGGCAATCAAAAGACGCTGTGAGCGATAGTCATTGGAAGTCGGTGCGCTGGCTTCAAGTGCCTCGTACGCTTCACGCGCATTTTTGAACTCGCCGAGCCTGCGCAGCTCGTGGGCCTCAAGTTCCTTGGCGATGACGCTATTCTCATGCTCCGGAATGGTCAAAGCCTGCCGATAGAACGACAGGGCTGTATGTGCCAAGGGCGAGCCGGTTACCTCAGCTCTGCGAGCTTTCGCCGAATAGATGGCTCCGTGAACAATCTGGGCCGTCGCCAACTGATTACGCAGCGCCGAGAGATTGAGTTCGCTCGTCTTCAGACGCTCCTGGATGTCATTTATTGCTCTCGCTAGCTGAAGCTGGGCACTGGTCTCAACTGCGAGCAGAGTGGCCTTCTGGTGCCAGCGGCGTTCTCTAAGAACAGATTTCAGACCGCTATCTGCGTAAAGTGAGAATTTGCCGACGGGATGTTTTCCAGGGAATGACAACGAGCCAAGAGTCTTTGCAAGGCCAAATCCGAGGGTGCGTTTGTCTTGACTGAGATACTCCTTCAGCCTCTCGTGTAGAATCTTCTCGCGGTAGACCCACCATTTGTACAGACCGAATGAGAGGCCCGCGAGCGCGATGAATTTTTCGCCATGTAATTTCAGGATCACCGATAAGACGCCAAGTGCTCCAGCGGATTGACTACCCGCGTCCCCCAGCCATTTGGTCATAACTGTAACGAGATAGTCATTCTCTTTGAGCCATGCCGCCAATAGGCACGCAAAATCTTCCGCCCCGCACTGCATCCCCGCACCTCTACGCTACGCCCCACACACGCAATGGTTAAATATGCATTGAGGATTTGCAGGTGTACAGCTTAGTTTGTAGAGGATGTCGAATTGGCTTCGGCACAGCGGCAGTTGCGCTGTATCGCGCGGCTGCACCGGGCAGGACGCGCACTTCTCCCACCTCCCCACAGGTGTCATCCTCGCGCTCGTCGCGAGGACCCATCAACCAGCAAAACGTACTGCCAAATTCTTTGCTCGGTGAGAGGGCGGCGTCGTTTCGAAGGCCAAGCCGGCGTGGAAAAATGGGTCCTCGGGACAAGCCCGAGGATGACATCGAGGGTGGATTTCGCGGCGGTGCGATCAGGCTGCTGACGCATCCGTGTCAAATCACCCTCCCGCCTCCCGTCATGGCCGCGCCCAAGCGAAGCGCAGGGCGAGCGCAGCGAGCAGGCGGCCATCCACCGCAAATCTCTGCTTGTGTGATGATGCCGGTTGAGCAGGACTGTTGCCACATCCCCTTTCAGCGGTATCACCGAGCTAAGTGAGGCTTGTCGTGGATGGCCGCCTTCGCGGCCATGACGTTGAGTGGGGGTGTATGCTTCAACGGTGTCATCCCGGGGCATGTCCCCGGGATCCATGCTGCAGCAGGTTGAACGAGCGGAACCAAACGTGATCGTTCGGCACGTCATCGTGCCGGAACAATGGATCCCGGCAATAAATGCCGGGATGACATTCAGGGTGGATTTGGCGGCGCTGCGAAAGTGCATCGGTGCGGCCACTTGGGGAAGGGCCCGCTCAACACCCACAGGTGTCATCGTCGCGCTCGTCGCGAGGACCCATTCCTCCACTTGCTCAGCCGCTCGCGTTTCCCGGCAACGCGCGCAACGAAGGATAGAGATCCACCCAATGCGGGTTGTCGCGCTCGATGAGATTGATTTTCCAGCGCCGCACCCAGTGCTTCAAGGTCTTCTCGCGCTGAATGGCTTCTTCAATGTCATCGAACGGCTCGAAGTAAACGAGCCGGTTCACGCCATACTTGCTGGTGAAGCCTGACCCCAGCCCCGCGCGATGCGCTTCACCGCGGCCAAGCAGATCATTCGTCACGCCGATGTAAAGCGTGCCGTAGGGTTTGCTGGCCAGAATGTAGACCCAGTAGGTGAACATGGCGCCGTTCGCGTGCTCAACAGATGGCTGAGTATGCGGCTCAATGGGTCCTCGGGACAAGCCCGAGGATGACACCTGGGGTGGTGCTGGCCGCGATGCGCTTCTGCATGGGCGCTCGCTCCCTCGTCAAATGCTGGGTCCTGGGCGGACATTGGCCGCGGCCCACGCCACCCCACAGGTGTCATCCAGGGGCTTGTCCCCGGGATATATCGGGCAGCGAAACGAGCAGCCGAGCAATTGCCATGCTGACAGAGCAGCGATGCCGTTATCGCCTGAGCCTGAGGAACGATGGATCCCGGGCATGAAGCCCGGGATGACATCGAGGGTGGATTTGGCGGCGGTGCGAGAGTGCATCGGCGCGGCCCGGCAACGGTGCGGGCACCCTCCCACCTCCCGTCATGGCCGCGCCCAAGCGAAGCGCAGGTCGAGAGTCATTGCGAGCCATGCGAACGCATGGACGCGAGCAGGCGGCCATCCACATCATCCCTCGCGTGCGCAAAAAAAATCCCGGGCGTGAAGCCCGGGATCATGCGTGATGCAGTGATGCGCGTGCTTACTTCAGCATCAGGAACAGCGCGTGGCCTTGCGGCGTTGCCAGTTCATCGCATTCGATGGACCAATCGCGATCCGGGTTGGCGGCGTTGAAGCGCGCCTTCAACAGGCGGCGCCATTCGCGGCGATCGAGCGAGCCATCGCCATCGGGATTGGCTGCCGCGAGCGCACGCGCGGAAACGCGGCCGCGAAGTTCATCGGCTTCCAAGGTCTGGTCGCCATCGTTGTTGAGTTTTTCGAAAACCATGCGTGCGCGGCGCTTGGCTTCAAAAATGCTGAACGAGCCGTCGGCGTCTGGGTCGAGGTGGTTGAGTGCGGGGCAGCTTGCTTGGCGCGCCTGCGCTTCAGGAGCGGGGGCAGCGGCGAAAAGCGCCAAAGTCAACGCGATAGCGGCGGCAGGGCGTGCAAAAGCGATCATACTTAATTCTCCAAATGCTGTGTCGAATTCTGGTGTTGCAGTGTGTAGCTGAATTTCAAAATAAACTCTGTGTGATATAGTGTAACGTGGTTGCTAAGCCGTAAACTGTCAGCCTGCGTAGACAGTGCATCTGTCAACAAAGTGGTGCACCAGGGCGGGCTGCGCGGCCTTAAAAATCGACTTCGACGCTGAGCTTTAGCGTGCCATCGGCCGTGTTCTCATTGAGACCGGCAAGGTAGCCGAGGCCGACGGTCACCGTCGAGCCTTCCGCGTCTTCCCCAGCAGCATCGTTCTGCGCGGGCTTGGCCGCGCTGCCTTCGAGGGGGCGGGTGTAATAGACGATGGGGCCAGCACGGTGCTGATCGTGATCGCCAAAGAGACGCTGCGCTTCGGTTGCGCTTCCGCTGCTGCCGAGCCGGTCGATGGTGCCGTAGGCTTCAAGGCCAAACGCCCAGGCAGGCGAGGCCGTGTACAGCGCCTGGAAGGCGTAGGCGAAATCCAATTTGTTGTCGAAGCGGCCTTCGTCGTTCGCCTCGCCCCGGAAGAACGACACCACCGTCGGCACCAGCGAGGCCGACCACGGCCCCGAAGCCCATTCGAGAATGAGCCCAGTGTTGAGCTGCATCTGCTCGCTGCGCTCAAAGGGCTTTTCTATTTCTGCAACAACGCCGAGGCCAATTCCGTTGCCGTCGCGCGGGACCAGCACGGCGATCAGTTCGCCGCCGACGCCGTTGAGTATGAGGTCTGCGAATTGATTGGCTTCACTCAACCGTAAGGGATCGTCTATCCGGTCCTGCTCGAACTCGATGCCGATGCGCATCTTAAGCCACGTCGTAAAACCCATTTCCATTTCCAACGCTTCGCGCTGGCGCCCGACGCTGTTGTCGTCGTAGGCGCGCTCGCCATTTGGCAAGACGGCGGTGGCGCGCGATGGCTGTCCAAAAGACCAAGCGTTCTGGCTTTGGAACTGAAGGTATCCAGGGGCGGACTCGAGGTCTTTGAGCTCGAATTGATTGACTGCGGGGCCAGCCGAGGCCGGGCCTGCGATGGCGCTCAATAATAGGCAGGCGCACAGGAAGAACCCGCCACCGCGCAAACGATTGAAACTTAAGGCAGGAGGAAAAGGCATGTGCCACCGGGAACTTTTCCCGAGTGCTAACACGTAAACCCCGCTCTGAAAGCGGTGTATCTGGGCTGAAGGTGCCGTGATTGTGCTTGGTTTTTAGGCGTGGCAGCACGGCAACAGCCGCAATGGCGGCGCCGCCGTGTCCTGGCTGCGTTCACAATCCCCCCGACGCAGAATTAGAACTTCATCTTGGCGCCGCCGTAAATGGCGAACGGCTGGGCGGGTGTGATCGAGCGCGGATCATTGAAGGTGACGTTAGATGGCTCACCCGCCTCGCTGGCTTCTTCGGTATCGAAGAATGTGCCGTAGAGACCATAGCGGCGGTCGAACAGGTTCTTCACCAGACCATAGATTTGGACGTGATCGTTGATGTCGTACGACGTGTTGAGGTCAACGCGGGTATAGCCATCAAGCCGCGCGTTGTTGTTGTCTTCGTCGCCGAAGAAGACCTGGTCGGAGGTAAAGAGCACATCCGAGCCCACTTTCCATTCCGGCGTCACCCAATAGTTGAAACCCGCCTTGATGCGGTGCTGAGGAATGCCCGGGAGATGATCGCCGGAATCAACGAAGTTGCACGGCGCTTCATCGGCTTCCACCGTGTCGGGGCAAGGCGGTGCACCGGGCGTGTTGGGTGCGGGCAGCACGAGATTGCTCTCAAACGTCGCATCGACGAAGGCGTAAGACGCATAGGCCGACCAGCGATCGGTGTGATAAGCGGCCGACGCTTCAATGCCCTGGCGCAGCGTATCACCAGCGTTGAGGAAGAACCCACGGCCGGTGGTGCGTGCCGCCACGTTCAAGATGTCATCCTGATTGAGAGTGCGGAAGTAACCCAAGCTCCAATTGAACTTCTGGCCGCCATAGGACGTCTGCTCGCCGCGAACACCGATTTCTGCGGTGCGTGAGACGACCTGCTTCAAGGGTGGATCGTCGGTCAGGAAGCTTTCGATCAGGCACGGGTTTTCAGGTTCCGCGCAGCCAAGCTCTGCGGCGGTGGGCGCGCGGTTGGCTTCCGAATAGCCACCATAGACCGACAGTCCGGGCATGAACTTGTAGGTGGCGCCCACCATCGGGTTGAAGCGCTGATATTTGTTCGTGGTGTTGAGTTCGGGGAAGGCTCCCGTCAGGTCGGTCAGCTTGATGGTGGCATGGTTATAGCGCCCGCCAATCGTCAACGTGAACGCATCGGTCAAATCGAGAGCGTTGGAGAAATAGAGGCCGTAGTAGTCGTTCTCGGTGATGAGATTGCGCGGCTGCAGATCGTCGGGTGAAACGGCAATGAAGCCTGAGCCCGTGACGACGAAGCGGTTACCGATCTCGCCGAGTTCAGACGACGTGTCGTAGGCGACTTCGCCGTGATCGTAGCTGCCGCCGATCAGGAACTGATTGCCCATGCCGAACAGCTTCGACTTTTCGACGGCTTGCAGCGTCACGCCGTGGCTTTTGGCGATTTGGTTGATGCGCTCAATCGACCCGAGCGGGTCGCCGATGGAACTCGGCGCGGTGTTGCCGTTGGCATCCTGAACTTCTTCTTCTGCGCCATCGTCGGTGAGGCACAGGATTGTGGGGTCGAAGGTGCAAGGCGCCGGTTCGGCCAGATTGCCGTCGATGACGTTTTGTTCAAAGCGCCGGTAGTAGGCGTTGCCGGACAAGGTCAGCGTTTCCGTGGCTTTCAGCGATGCGCTGACCGTCGGCATCAGCACTTCGTATTCTGTCACCTGGGGCGAAGTGAAGGTGCGGCCATAGTCTATTGCCAGCAAATCAACAGGGGCTGCCGTGACGACACCGGCCGAACTGTTGGCGCCTGTGAAGCTGAAATGAAGCTCTGCGAGTTCGCCCTTGAATCCAAGGTCGGCATACATGCGCCGTACCTGGGCTTCCGAGAAATCACGGAAACCGTCTTCTTCGAGACCTTCGGCTGCGATGTAAGCGCCGACGCCACCGCTGCGCCCGCCCGCTTGCACGGCGATCTGCTTGCGCCCAAACGAGCCCCCCATCACGTCGATCTCAGCGCCTTGATAGTTGAAGCCATCCTTCATGGTGAGGCTGATAGCCCCGCCGATGGCATTGAGGCCGAACACCGGATTGTTCGAAACAACGGCAATGTCATTGATGGCATTCGACGGGATGGCGTCCCAGTTCATGGTATCGCCGAAGGCTTCGTTGACGCGCACGCCGTTCTGATAGATGGCGAGGCCTTGCGAACGGCCACCGACGGGCGAGGAGTCAAAGCCGCGGTAGGAGACGTCCGTGCGGAAACCACTGCCGGCCGTATCTGACAAGACAATGCCCGGCACATACTGCGCCAGTGCATTCTGAATCTGGCCGCTGCCATCCTTTGCGATCGACGATGCCGACACGACGTTGACGCCGCTCGGAATTTTGTCCAGCGGGATCTCGCTGCCTGCCAACGGCGATGTCTTAACCAACGTCGAGCCGGAAGGTGGGCCCGGGAGCGTGTCGGCGATTGCAGGTGCTGCGGGTGCAACGGGTGCCGGTTCGGGCGCTTCGACCTGTGCGACGGGCTCGGGCTGTGCCACGACGGGCTTGGGCTGCTGAGGCGCCGGCGTCTTCTTCTCAGCAACGGGCTTTGGCTTTTTCTTTACAGGGGCTTCAGCTTCGACAGGAGGCTTCGCCTTCGGCGGTTCTTTTTGAATTACTTCGACTTCCGGCAGCGCATCTGTGGGCTTAGCCGGAGCTGTTGTATCAGTAGCAGCGGCGGGCGCGGGCGCCGTCGTTGCAGGCGGCGCGGGGGCGGCATTCTCAGGCGGTACAGGTGCGGGGGCTGCAGCGGGAGGTGTGGCCGGAGCAGGCTCAGTCGTTTGGGCCGCAGCCTCGAGCTGAAGTGGTCCTGAAGGGGACAGCATGAGACCGGCAGAAACAAGTACCGCTGCCGCGCGGGCTAGGCCCGAGGATGTTCCGCCTAAGTTTTTCATGTCCCGCCTCGTGAACCGCGATAATTCTGATAAATCGTCATATGCAACTTGAGAGCGTCTGGTTAGCTACGGAGGCATGTCTGCCATGCGTAAAAGTTCCGATTCCTGGATAGGATTTTTTCCCGATTCCGGAGATCCAATGCAGAACATTGATGTGAACTCGGGTCAATTGCGAAGTCCGCGTGCGCAGCATGTTGAGTTATACTGTTGCGCTGGTGTGGTGCTCGTGCCACAGATCGGTGCCCTGATGAGTGAGCCACCGCAGGTTATTATGACGAGCCCGTCTGTAATCGGAATTGATGATTTGAGCGGTTCCAGGTAGCTGATGGCAAACTCTCGCGACTGTGATGAGATCGCAGAAACCAGGGATGGACTCCCGGGTCTGGCGGGATATGGTATGTTATCGTAGAACATGACCGGAACAGCGGCCTCAGAAGGCATGCGCAAGTAGGGACCAGTTTTTGAATGCATCCGTCGAAAAAGACCCTGCATGGGGTGTGGGCTGCCGCGCTCGTTTGTGCCTTGGCCGGAGTGCCTGCTGAAGCCGCTGCCACAGAGCCGGCCAAGCTTTCCATCGAACTGAATAAGCTTGAGCCGCAAGATAAGAGTTGCCGCGCCTTTTTTGTCGTCAACAACGAAAGTCCCGCCGACTACGAGAGCCTGCGCCTCGATGTCGTGATCTTTCAGCCGGACGGGGTGATTGGGCGGCGTCTGGCCGTCAATCTGGCCCCTTTGAAACCTAACAAGAAAATCGTGAAGCAATTCGATCTCGAGGGGCTGGCCTGCGATCAGATAGGCAGCTTGCTCATCAACGATGTGCTGGAATGCAAAGTGACACCGGCAAGCGACTGCTTGGCTGGCCTTTCGGTTTCGTCACTTACCAAAGTACAACTATCGAAGTAATAAAAGCCCTCTGGTTGCTTTGAGAAAGGCCTCTGCGTGTTCATTCTAGCTGCCGAAACTGGTGCTCATGGCTTCACCATTTGGGGCCTCGTTCAGCAGGCAGATCCCGTCGTCAAAAGCGTCATGGCCGGATTGGTTCTGGCGTCAATCATCTGCTGGGCCATCATTCTGGAGAAGATCTTCCGGTTGATGCGGTTGTCATCGGATGTCAAGCATCTGGAAGCGATTGCCGCTGGCACGGGCAATGCCGGCGGTAAAGGCCTGCCGTCGGTGCTGTTGGCTGCAGCGCGATCTGAAGCCGAAGAGGGGGCCGAGCGCGGAGAAGGCCGTTCAGATGTGCGTGCCCGATTGGAACGCGCTATGCGCGGCTCGTTGAGATCTGAATTGCAAAAGCAGGAAGCGGGTTTGCCGTTCTTAGCCACGATCGGATCGGCAGCACCGTTCATCGGCCTCTTTGGCACGGTTTGGGGAATTATGAATTCCTTCACCGCCATATCCCAGCAGCAAGATACAAGCCTCGCAACCGTGGCGCCGGGCATTGCCGAAGCCTTGTTTGCTACTGCACTGGGTCTTGCAGCGGCGATCCCAGCCGTCATGGCGTACAACGCGATTGCCGTATCTCTCGGCCGCTATTCTGCCCGCGCCGGATCGGCAATCGCCGGGCTTGCCAAGACCCTCTCGCAGCCGCAGGGCGAGACGGGCCGCGCCAATATTGAGCCCTTGCGTGCTGGCAAGCTTTAGGTCGAGGAGAGTGCCATGGGCGCTTCTGTAAATGCAATAGGCGGATCCGATGACGATGGCGAGGCTGCGTATAAGCCGCTCGCCGATATCAACATTACGCCCATGGTTGACGTGATGCTGGTGCTGCTGATCATTTTCATGGTGGCGGCTCCATTGCTGGTTGCAGGCGTGCCGGTTGAGTTGCCCAAGACGAGCGCCGCGCGCATGGGACAGGCTAAGAAGCCGATGGTGGTGACGCTGGCGGCCGATGGGCGGCTGCAAATTCGCGACGAGTTCGTGACGCGAGAAAACCTGATCCCGCGCCTCGCGCAAGTTCGTGCCGCTGAGGGCGATGCCGTCGTCTACGTGCGTGCGGACAAAAAACTTCCGTATGGCGATGTCATGGACCTTCTTGGTCAAGTGGGGCAGGGTGGATTTGGGCGCGTGTCGTTGCTTTCGCAGTCCGTTCCCAAGGGTCCCGGTCAGGTCCCGGGCGGGCAAGGTGCGGCAACTCCGGGGACGGCGCCGTAAATGAAGCAGTTGCGCGTAGTCATGTTTGTCGTCTCGGCGGCGCTGCACGGCGCAGCCGGGTGGTATGCCTTCGCGTCCGATCTGGGAAAGTCCTACGCCATCGGAAGTGGCGACGACCAATTCGTGATCGAGCAGGGCATCTCGATCGAAGGTGCGGCGCTTTTCGGTGAAGATACCGAGACTATTGAAGCCGTCGAAGCCGAGCCCGCCGAATTGGTTGAAGCACGCCCGGAGATCAAAGAAGTCAAACCAGAAGAACTGGTCGAAGACACAAAGGTGCTGAGCTCCGAGCAAGGCCCGGTGCAAGAGTTGCCACCAGAAGAAGTCAAAGTTGTTGAAACGCCGGTCGAGCAGCAGGTCGCGACGATCGAACAACAGCAGGTCGTAACGGTCGAAGCCAAACAGGCAGCCGGTGCCATTCAAACGGGTGGCGATGCGTCGGCAAAGCGCGCCTATGAGGGCAAGCTCCACAATCACATCATCAAGAAGATCGTGCGTCCCAAGGCCGGCCAGCGCACGGGACAGGTTCTGGTGCGGTTTACGATCAATCCTTCGGGGGAAGTTATCTCCCGCGAAATTGCACAAACCTCGGGCTTCCCGAATATTGATGCGGCAGCTCTCGCGACCATCGATCGCGCCTCGCCATTTCCGCCTGTTCCTGCCGAACTCGCAAGCGGTCCTCAAGTGCACACCGTGCCGTTCAAGTACCGGGTGGAATAACGGTTGCCGCGAACCCTAAGGCGGTTCCAATTTTCTGAAAGAATCAGTTCCCAGTGAATGCGTATTGCGTCGCGCGAGCCTATGCCGATGCGTTCGCGTGGGCGCGCTTTCCGCGGCCTGGCTGACTCTAGATGGCAGCATCCTCAAGCGAATGCGTGGCTTAATGGCCACCGCGAGAGGCAATCTCATGCCTCACGAACAATAGAACAATAAGTCGGGAAAAAGTCCCATTGAGAGCCTGGGACCCCTTCAGCATGTTCGACCGGGGGTGCCTTGTTTTATGACAAGTCAAAGCCCCGGGATTTTTGTGGCGACGGGGGATATGATGGCTTGGGCAAGATCTGCGGCAGTTCTGCTGGCAGGCGGGGTCGTGATTGCGAATGGCGAAGCCATTGCTCAGCAAGCAGGCACCGAACAGGCAGCACCACCGGCAGCAGCTGGCACGGCGCCAGCTGTACCGGCTACCGCTCCGCCCGCCGCGCAGCTGCCAGATGTCGAGATTATTCAAAAGAAGCAAGCTGAAACCCCGCCAGCAGCGGAGCCCGCAGCCAAAAAGCCGGCCCCGCCCAAGGTAGTTGCTGAGCCAAAGCCGAAGCCAAAACCCAAGCCAGTTGCTAAAAAAGCGGCTCCGGCACCAGCGCCCGCCGCAGCACCCCAGCCCGTCGAGGAAGTTGCTGCCGAGCCCGAGCCCGTCATTCAGGGTGCAAACCCGGTTTACGGTGCGCAGAACAGCCAAGGCGCTGCTGCACGCGCAAACGTATCAGCGCAGGCGCCTGTGAATTCGACCAGCATCGTGCCGCAGGATCTGTCGAAGTATTCCGGGTCCGCATCCGTTGTCTCACAGGACTCGCTGACCGAAGCGCAGCCGCGCAACATCAACGAAGCATTTGCCCGCGTTCCTGGCGTCATCATCATCAATGATGACGGAGCTGGTCATCATGGCGGTATCGCGCTTCGCGGCTCACCGGCGCGGCGCTCGCGCAAAGTTCTGGTGATGGAGGACGGTCATCCCGTCAACCTGGCGCTGTGGCTTGATCCGTCTGTTCACTTCTTCGCCCCCGCTGATCGAATTGAAGCCATTGAAGTCGTGCGTGGCACCACCATCACGCATGGTCCAAACAACAACTTCGGCACAATCAACGTTCGCAACTTGTCACCGTTCGGACCCAATGAAACCGTCGTAAGCTCGGCCATTGGGGTGACGAAGAACAAGACCGGGTTCTTCGTCAACGAAGATGGTGATAAGGTGCGCGGCAGCAGCGACAATGACGTTGGCGCCAAGTGGCACGTTCACACACGCCAGGGTTCGGGCAATTTCGGTGCCGTCATTTCTTACACTGGAGAAGACGTCCAGGGCGCTTGGGATACCGAACGTCTGGCCTTCAACGATTTCTACGGCGCGTTCGGGTGGAAGGGCACGGATCAGGATCTGGTCGTCTCGTTCAGCTACACCCGCCAGCGCGACAAGTATGACGAAACGAACCTCGAAGGCGAGGACGACGACGACAACGGCGAAGTTGAAGCCAACTTCTTCCGGCTCGGACATTGCAAAACCTGCTTTGCGCCCGGCGCCGGTCTCAACAACTACAACGGCGATATCGTGCGTGGCCAGTTGACGCATAACGTGTTCGTAGATGACGACACAACGGTCACAACTCATCTTTATGCGGGCCGCCACGTGCGCAACCGCTATCAGATCATCACACCTGAAGATAACCCGTTAGATGCCGACCAGAAGGGCATAGAAGCCGAGTTCGAGGAGGGAGACGACGATCTGTTCAACGTACTCGTTGGACAAGATTCAATGTTCGGCCGTCTGCGCTCGTTCCGTCACGTTGGTGCGGAAGTACGCACGGAGTTTGCCAACCGTCCTTTCATGGCCGGCATGACTCAAGATATCCAGGTTGGTCTTCGTTACGAATATCAGGACATGACCAACCGCAACTTCATTGGTTTGTCGGGTCAAGCCTTGAGTGACGGCGACGAAACGGGTTTGACGATTTTCGACCGGTCGTTGAGCGCCAACACCGTCTCGGCATTCATGCAAACCAGTATCAAGGCAACCAGCGACTTCTCGGTGACGCCGGGCATCCGCTTCGAGTGGTACAACATCGACCGGGTTTCGCGTGTCACCGCCGAGGAAGAGGGCGAGGCCGTGGAGATCACGGGCGCCGAGTGCGCAGAAATCGGTGTCAGGCCGGATGGTGGCGATCCGGCAGAGTGCCTTGAGATCGAAGGTATCAACCGCCGCGCCTTTAACGACAGCACGGACAGCTTCAATGCGCTTCCTGGCATTTCGTTTGCTTACACGGGCTTCAACCGCACGACCGTGTTCGCCGGCTACCATCGCGGACTGTCGACAGCTGTGCTGCGCAACGAAGACTTCCCATCGCCCGATGAAATTGGCGACAACTTCGAACTCGGTCTGCGTTCGACGGCTGTGAAGGGTGTGTCGTTCGAAGTCACCGGTTTCCATCAGCGCCTCCACGATTTCCAATTCGGTTCATCGTTCTCGGCGGCGGGCGACCGCAGCTTTGGCCGCGCCGATGAAGTGCAAATCAACGGTGTGGAACTGCTTGGCCGCCTCAACAGCCAGCCGTTCACTGGTGGCGCTTATAACGTCTTCGGTGAGGCCAACTACACCTATGCACGCTCGCGCATTGAAGAGGGCTTTGCAGAGGATGGAGATGGCAACCGCGTGAGCTTTGCCGGGCGCGACCTGCCCGAGGTTCCGTTCCATGTCGCGGCTTTGACGGTGGGTGTGCAGGGCCGGGCCAATTGGCACTGGGACGCGAGCGCGACCTACACTTATCGCGGATCGTTCTTCACGGACGAGTTCAACACGCCGTTCGGCGGCGATCCCGAGGGTGAAAACGGCGAGGTGCCAGACATCTGGCTGCTCTCGGCGCGCTTCAACCTCGATATCGGCACCACAGGCGCCAGCGTGTTCGTTGCTGGAGACAATTTGACCGACGAACTCTACATCTCCGACCGTGAAGACGGCCTAAAGCCGGGTATTGGCCGCACATTCTGGACTGGCTTCAAGTATAAGTTCTGACAGATCTCCCGTCTGCAGGAACCTGGCGGCGCGGCGATCTTCACACGGATGCCGCGCCACTTTTTTGAGAGGTCAAAGGCAAATCGGTTCTCCTGACCATGTCCCTTGTCCTTTCACGGCAGACTTTGAAGCAGTCTGTCGCCGCACTGTCGAAATTCTTCCGCGACATCAGGAGGCAGTGGCTCGGGCAAGGCAACAGGCACGCGGGCGTGTGGGAGGGTGCCGTCGAAAACGAGAGAGATCTCGCTGCCGCCTGCCAGCACCTCGTTGAGGAGTATCTTGGCCACCTCCAAATCGAGTGAGCCTGTGCTTTCCATAAAGCCTTTGGCATTGACGCGGCCTGGAGGAAGCATGCCGAGTGTGAAGTAAGTTGGCGTTTTGAGCCAGATATCGCGCATCGGTGGGCTGACGGATTGCGGCGAGAAAACTTTGAGCGACAGGATCATCTTTTCCGCCTCGCGGATCGCCATCAGTTCGACGCGCAATATTTGGTCCTGGAAGGCATAGTCTGCGCGAAGGCCGCAACCTGTACGGGGATCGTTAGTGCCGCTGGTGATATGGGACAACTCATCAGGAACTCCGAGCCGCATTTGTGCCAAGCTCGTCGATGCCATTGTCATCGAAACTAAGATCGCGACCGCGATGCTCTTTCCTATTGCCGTCATAAAGCGGTTCCTGTCTTCCAGGCGCTGATTCTCAACGTCGCAGAGACTATTGTTACGGCGCGCACTCACTTTGATGTGAGCGTGGCGCATGTTGAAGGAGGTGCGTCCCGCGTTTTGTCACCTTGAAACGCAAGCAATACTTTACAATATAAAGTACGACGTGCCTCTGGCTGCAGACCAGAAGTGAAGATCGGGAAAAATTCCCAAATGGTGGTGCACCCGTCATTGGTGCCGCTATTTAGGGAATGCATAAGGGATGAAACGTACGCCGATGTTGCGTTTTCATGTGCCGGCTGAAGCGGCGCATGAAAGGAGTTTAATGGATCTAAGAATCTAAAGAGGAGAATACACTTATGAAGCGTTCAATGATTGCCGGCCTCGCCCTGGCACTTAGCGCAAGCATGGCTTTCGCCGATGGTAAGCCCTCGGCTGACGAAGCCAAGAAGGTGACCGAAGTTCTCGCAGCAATGGGCTGTGAAGGCGGCGAGCAGGAAAAAGAAACTGAAGGCAGCGGCGCCTTTGAAGTTGACGATGCCAAGTGCAAGTTTGGCGGACAGTGGGACATCAAGCTCAACAAAGATTTCGTCGTCACCAGCATGACGCGCGACTAAGGCTTGAGGCCGGAACGGGCGGGGAGTGGATTGAACTCTGCCCCGCCCTTACGGAGCCGATGACAGAGCAGTGTTGGGAGCGGTGCGCCTTTCGGGGCGTGCCGCTTTTTCGTATCGTGGCGTTGATATCCGTAAAGTCTTGAGGTTCAACCACCAGAACTTACAAAAAAGCGGCGCACCGTGCAGTGTGCGCCGCCTTTCTTCGCGATCATTCAGAGGCATTTGACTTGCGTTGCGACGGGAAAGCTCCGCAGATCTTCTGCATCAGAATTTATGTTTGAACCCGCCCCACACTGTGCGGCCCTGGCCGGCTTTGATGCCGTCTTCACGGTCGGAGATGTAGAGTTTGTCGGTCAGGTTATCGCCGGCGATGAAGATGCTTGAGCCGGTGTCGCCGAGTTTGAGGTTGGCGCGCGCCGAAAGCAGCCAGACCTCGGGAACCACGCCGTCTTCTCCTTCCGGATCTCCGCCAAACGGGACGTTGCCTTCGTCCGTGAAGAAGTCGCTGCGGTAGGTATAGGACATGCTGACATCCCAGCCGGCTTGGTGTTGCACGCCCACGGTGAGGTGCGCAACATGGGTCGGAACTTCGGGAACTTCGTTGCCAGCCAAATTGATACGTTCGATATCTGCCGGGTTGTCTTCATCGGCTTCAAACAGCGAGCCGCTCTTGATCTTGGAATCCGAGAGCGTGTAGTTGCCCTCGAAGAACAGATTGAGCGGGCCACCCGTGTAGGCTTGGCCGTCCACGCGGCCGTAGACTTCAAACCCGTTGACATGGACCTTGTCGATTGTGGTGTAGACGTTGTTGCCCGATGCATCCGTCGCCGATCCCTTAACCTGGAAATCCTGGATGTTGTGGTGGAATCCAGCGATATCGAACGTCACGCCGCGCAGGGCGGTTGAACGCAGTCCGATCTGGAAGTTGTCGCCCAATTCGTCGCCAGGTGGGAAGCGGGTGTTGGCTTCACGCAGCACACCCATTGTGAGGCCGCGGTGATAGCCGCCGTAGAAGGCGGAGCGGGCGAAGGGCGAGTAGGAGAATGCCACGCCTGGCAAGACATGCGTCTTGTCGAAGCTCTCGGAAATACGATCGTCGCTGAAGCCTTCCAGCACAACGCATTCCTCGTCACCGAACGGATTTTCACCGGCTTCGCAATCTTCTGCCTCACCTTCTTCCCGCGTTGAAGCAGTGATGTTGCGGCTAATCTTGTAGTGCTCCAGGCGCACGCCGGGAACGAGCTTCAGATCATCCGTTAAGTTGATCGAGGTTTGCATGAAGGCAGAGAAAGCGTTGGCATCGGTCACGGTGTTGAACGCTGTTAGACCACGCTCGTCGCCATATTCCAGAATTTCGCCCTGACGGCCGAAGAAATTGCGGTTGGTGAAATCGTTGTATTCGTAACGAATGCCCGCCTGAATATCTTGAGTGACGCCACCGATCAGCGGCCGGTTGGCAAACTCTGCGCGCATTTCCGCGCCTGCCTGGCGATATGTGCGCAAGCGGCCGAGCATGATGCCTTCGGGCAGGAAGATTTCATCATCGTCGATCAGTGGATTGAGGCCATCATCTTCCTGCGAAGGGTCGGCGCCGTCGACATTCTGATAGCGGTCACGCTGGTGACGGAAGCCGTAGAGCTTTGAGGTAAGGGTGGTATCGCTGTCGAGATAGTAGTTGTGGGTCGCTTGCATCTTCACCATGTCGGCATTGTAGGTGTTGAAGCGCGAGCCAGGATTGAAAATCGATTTGGCGTGACCGACGCCATTGTAGAAGCGCTTTTCGACGTCGCCGGGTGCATCCTCATCCTCTTCGCCCGTGAGGTTGGCTTCGTCGTAGTTGTCGCGCTGACGGAAGTAGACCACCGAGAACGTCAAATCCTGGTCGACGCCCTTCCAGCCCAATGCGCCATAAAAGTCGTTGTAGCGCAGCCGTTCCAGATCCCACACGCCATCTGCCTCAGCGCCCGAGTACGACAGTACCGCGCCGACGTTGCCAGCATTCTGCCGGGTGTGGAAGTGGCGGGTGTTGGAGATGCCATAGGGGCTGTCGCCCTGCCCCTCCGATCCGCCGCGATGGAGCGTGGTGCCGATCGACGCGCTGATCTCAGATTCCGTTGGCCCAAATGGCGAAAGGTTCACGTAATTGACCACGCCGTGGTTGTTATTGGGACCATGCACGATCGACGTGCCGCGCACCACTTCGACGCTCTCGATGCGGTCAACGGGCGGCTGATAGTGCACCGACGGATCGATCCACGTGCTCATGTTGATCGATTGCCCGTCTTCCATGGTCATGATTTTGCGCGAGCGGCGCGGGGGTGATCCTCGCATCCCGACGCCGCCATGGCGGCCCAAGCCGTCGTCATTGATCACGTGGACGCCAGGCACGCGGTTGAACACGTCCTGAATCTGGCGCGGCTGAGCTTCGTCCAAGGCTTTGTCGTCGACCACGGTCGCTGCTGATGAGAAATTTTCGAGGTTGGCCGGCGCGATGTTGCGACCATTGATCGGGGCTTGCGCACTGTCAGTGGCACGAGCCGCAGCACCCCCACTATTGGCAGCGCCATACGCTGGATTGTTGGCGTAGGCTGCGGCGCCTGGAGTAACCGGCTCAGCTTCGACGGGAGCAGCAGCGACGGGTTCTGGCTCGGGCGCAGGAGCCGGAGCTTTCTTTGCCACTGTCTTAGGCTTGGGTGAGGGGGCCGTAGCCTGTGGAGCGGGTTTTGGTTTCGGCTTTGGCTTCGTAGCGGCCGCCGGCTGCGGGGGTGGGCTATCTTTTTTCTGAATAACTTCCACATCTGGAAGGGCAGCCCCGCCGCCAGCAGGTGCTGCTTGGGCGGCAGGCGGCGCTGCTTGATTTTGTGCCGGCGCGGTTGCTGACTGTGACCAAGCGGGGTGGCACATCGAACAACTTACAGCCAAGCTCATGTATCCCAGTTTCAGCCGCTTCATGCCGTATTTCCCATTGCTGTGATTTGACGTCAGCGATTGGGTTTGCATTTTGCTGAATACTGTCAAATCCAGCGCCCATCGCGTTCCGGTAACTTTGAGCAAAGCCAAGGCGGGAAAATATGGGCAAGTTTTCTTGGCAATACGGGATTTTTTCCCAAATCGAGTTTTTGGACCGCCATTTCGTTGCTAATTGGCAACGACGCTCAAGCAATTGATGAAAGATCCCCGGCGGACAATCAGAGCGCAGCGCTGTGGGGCTCTGGCCCAGTTGAATCACTCGTAGCGGATGTGGGGGAAAGTTGAGTGGATGGAACAAAGGCTTCAAGCCGCGTGCCACCTTGCGATTGGCGGCGGATGCTCAACGATCCGCCCAGTGCACTGACGCGTTGGCGCATGCTCAATAGGCCGAAGCCTTCGAGCATTTCTTCAGGCAGTCCCTCACCGTTATCTCGAACCGAGATTGAAAAAGCATCGCTATCGCGGCCCGACTGGACGGCAGCGATGGGCAGGATGGAAATGGTGACTATGGTCGCGCCTGCATGACGGAAGGCGTTGGTTAGTCCCTCTTGGACCACCCGGTAAATGGTGAGGCACGTGGTCTCGTCCAACCCGCCAAGCTCTGCTTCGATGTTGAGTGCCACCTCTGCGTCTGGCTGGCTTTTGCTCAGCATGTCGATCAGGGCGCGGAGCGCCCCTTCTAGTCCCAACTCTGCCAATCCGATTGGGCTCAGCCGCCTCAAGACGCGCCGGTTCGTTTGTTGCAACGCGTCGATCTGATCAATGATTTCGCCCGTTTGCTGCGCTGCATTTATGGCCTCAGGGCTGCCCGATTGTTCGAGCGAGGCCTTGAGCACGGATCCCGTGGCCCGGATCGAAAAAAGATAAGGCCCCAATTCGTCGTGTAACTCGCGCGCGATCTCACGGCGTTCGGTGTCTTGCGCACGAACGATGCCGCTCGACAAGCGCCTGTTTTCGCTGCGCGACTTGTTGAGTGCTGCGGCCAGCGTGTTGACCCGCCCCGATATTTCGGAAATTTCTGGTGCGCCCTTGATAGCGAGTGCGACACTGTAGTCGCCGTCCTCCAGATGCCGCAATGCGGACTTGAGGTCGCTCAGTGGCGACAAGGAGCGGCTGATCAAGAGACTGGTGACCAGAAACGCAATGATGGAAAACGCCGCGCCATACATCGAGATGCGCTCGATTGTTTCTAGCACCTCTCGCATTTCATCGGCCCCATCCGGCGTGATCACGACTGTATCAATGAGTTTTCCAGAAACGTGAACCTCAACGGTGGCCTTCAAGTTCTCAAACGGCGAAGGAGTGCCGCCGGCTGCTGGCGGTGCATCAGTCATCGGTCTGCTCGCCAGGTTCACACGAACGTGGCGAAGAGACTTCAGGCTGTCGACAAAGCGCGCGAGACTTTCTTTGGGCCTCGGTGAATCCTGCAGCGGCACGATTGAAGATCGCACCATGCTCTCTGTCACTGACATGCTGTTTTCAATTTCCGAACGCAGGCGCGGACCGGAATCTAGCAGCAGCGCAGCGATCATGGCGCCAAAAGCGGACAGCACGAGCAGTCCGAGGGCTAAATTCAATCTCAATCGTATCGACATCTGTTTTCCGGCTCATGCCGGGCACCTGGTTTGAGCAATTTATTGGAAGTTTGATGAAGCCTCTTGTAGCCAGCCCCACTTGTACGCTAACTAAATGCAACATTGTTACATTTCGTCAAGTGCGGGGCCATCCGTGAAGGTTTTGATCATCGAGGATCATCCGATTGTGGTTTCAGGCTGCCGGGCTCTGTTTGCCGCCGACAGCGATGTCGAGCTTTTTGATGCTCCGTCTTTGCGGGTGGGGCGCGAATTTTACGCACGCTACAAGCCCGACGTGACCGTGGTCGATATCAATCTCCCAGATGGCTCAGGCTTGGATTTGTCACGCGATATTGTGGCCGCTGACAGTTCCGCCAAAGTTGTTGTTTTCTCGATGAGCGATGCGCCCGTGTTGGCTTTGAGAGCGTTAGAGTTCGGTGCCAAGGGGTATGTCAGCAAGACGGGTGATCCCGTGAGCTTGCGCGATGCTGTCTATAGTGTCGCGCGCGGCGAGCGCTGGCTGCCGACGAGTATGGTGCAGGAAGTGGCGCTAATGCGGGTTGACGGCAACAACCGCATGGCTGCATTAACCGACCGGGAAGTGCAGATTTTGCGGGCGCTTGTGCGGGGCATGAGCATGGCGGAAATAGCTGAGGAAATCGACGTCTGCTACAAGACCGTCGCATCCGATTGCGCCACCATCCGCTCAAAATTCAACGCGCGCACAACGTCTGAAATGGTGCGCATCGCCTCTGAACTGCGCATCGTGTGAGCGCGGCCCGCCAAGTCACGCGATAAATCATTCTTTGCCTCCAATACGGCCAACAGGGCCAGCCGGAATAGTGAGCTAGCGATCGAGCGGGCAGCATCTGCACCGCGCCATGATGATCCTGGCAACGGCTGTGCAGGACTGTAGAAGTTACAAAGCGCCTTTGAACGTCGCGAACCTGTACTTTGCCTGCTTTGCAAGCGCCGCAGCGTGTGCCGGTACTCTTACTATGTTGTGCCCCGCACTGCGACGGTGGCCAGAAGCGGTATCCCGCAACTCAGATGACTCCGAGTGAAGATTAAGCAAGTCGCCGCAAGCTATGTTGCGCAAATGGTGGCTTCGGGAAGTGCTGCGAGAGAAATTCCCATTGGGTTTTCCGAAGCAAACCAATCGCTCTTGTGACTTTCGACCAACGTCACTCAACAAACTGTGATGAGGAATGCCCGCGCGCAAAGTCGGGCAGATGTCCCGTCGTAACGGGAGTTCTTGGCACATAGCGTCGCGCAACTCATGGCGATCGCAATCCCCGGCGCAAAGCTTTCAATTCCTCTCCAGCTTTCGATGGCGACGAAATCCTTCATGAGAACTGCCCCGTGAAGCAGCTTGGCCGATGCAGGCTAAGCGAATTCACAGGTCCGGGCCGTCGCAACTGCTTCTGTATCGCTTTTTTTCTTGAAGCGAGGCCAACAGCGAGAACGCTGCTGGGGAAAGCAGGACAGGCGGTTGGTTGCCAGAATGGTGTTTTTTCCGACTTGGGATTCCCTCGACGCGGATTGGCATCAGGCTGGGTCACAAAACCAGAGGAGACGATAGATGAAAAGAAACATGCTACTGCTCGCTTCGAGCGCAGTGGTGGCGATGGGGCTCGCAGGAGCTGCATTTGCCAACTCTGAGGTCGAGAAGCGTTCACAGGACCCCAACTACTGGAGCGTTCCTGGCCAGAACAACAAACTGCACCGCCACTCGACGCTGAAAGACATCAACACCACGAACGTGTCCAAGCTTGGCTACGCTTGGTCGCAGTCGACCGGCGCGCTGCGCGGCCATGAAGGCCAGCCCGTCGTTGTCGAGCACGGCGGCAAGCCGATGATGTACTTCTCGTCGGGCTGCCCCGAAATGTCGAAGTGCAACATTGTCCAGGCTCTCGATCTGTCGGACCCCGACAATCCCGTCCAGATCTGGAACTACGTTAAGAAAACCGACCGCGATGAGTCGGCTGTGCCGCGCGCTTGCTGCGACACCGTCCACCGCGGCGTCAACTATGTCGATGGCAAGATCGTCTATCACACCCTCGACGGTTTCGTGATCGCGCTCGATGCCAGCACGGGTAAAGAAGTCTGGGTCGTCAAGCACGCCTACCCGGAAAAGGGCGAGACCATCACCGGTCCCGTTCTCATTGCTGAAAACCTCGTGATCGCCGGTTTCGGCGGCGACGAATTCGCTGCTCGCGGCCGCCTCACGGCTTACGATCTCAAGACCGGCAAGGAAGTGTGGAAGTGCCACGCAACCGGCTCGGACAAGGACATCTGCCTAACGCCTGAGTCCAACAAGGCCAACCCGCACTTCGGCACGGCCGGCAAGGATATCGGCATCACCTCGTATCCCAAGCGGGATGGCGAGAAAGAGCATCCCGAAGGCGAGTGGAAGATTGGTGGCGGTTCGTATTGGGCTTGGGGCTCTTATGATCCTGAACTCAAGTTGGTGTTCTGGTCGACAGGTAACCCTGGTCACTGGTCGCCCTCGTATCGCTGCGGCTACGCTGGTGCCGACAAGACTCACGAGAAGTGCAACGACGGCACTTATGACAACAAGTTCTCGATGACCACGTTCGCTCGCAGGGTCGACACGGGCGAAGTTGTCTGGGCTTACCAGATGACGCCATTCGACCAGTGGGACTACGACGGCGTTAACGAAAACATCCTCGTCGACGATCTCGATGTTGATGGCAAGAAGTACAAGGCCCTCGTTCACTTCGATCGTAACGGCTTTGCTTACGTCCATGACCGCACCAACGGCACGCTGCTGCGCGCCAACAAGTTCGTCACTGTGGACTGGGCCGAAAAGGTTGACTTGAAGACGGGCCGTCCGGTCAAGGTGCGCGAGCACTCGCCGTTCGAAGTTGGCCGCAACACGCCTGCATGCCCCTCCGCCATGGGCGGCAAGGACCAGCAGCCGTGCTCGGTTGACCCGAAAGAACCCAACAAGTTCTACTGCCCCACGAACAACTGGTGCATGGAGGACGAGCCTCAGGAGCGTTCTCACACGCAGCAGGGCACCGTGTACGTGTTCGCCAACGTCTACATGTATCCTGAGAAACCTGGCATCGCCGGCAAGATCAAGAAGTTCGACGTTGTGACCGGTAAGTCCGACTGGGAACTGCCTGATCCCTATCCGAACTGGTCTGGCACCATGGTCACCGATGGCGGCCTGATGTTCTACGGTTCGAACGGCGGCGACTTCCGTGCTGTCGATCGCAACTCGGGTAAGATCGTCTGGTCGAAGAAGCTCGGCTCGGGCATCATCGGCAACCCGATCACCTACAAGGTCAAGGGCAAGCAGTATGTCTCGATCTTCGCAGGCCTCGGCGGCTGGATCGGCATCCCTGTGACGGCCGGTCTCGACATGGATGACAAGTTTGGTGCGATCGGTGCGACGGCCATGGCGAAAGCCACAGGTCTCGACAAGATCCCGCAAGCTGGCATGCTCTACACCTTCCGTCTCAATGACTAAGAGCGGTTGACGCAAAAGGGTCCGTCTGGTGCCGCAAGGCGCTGGGCGGACTTTCTTTTCCGGCGCTACTAGGTTCGCTTTCATTGGCTCGCGAAGCTGTGATGACGATTTCCGGATGCTTGAAGATCGGATCGCTTGCGAGACAAGTAAGCAACGCGATAACGTAACATAGTCTCTCAGTCGTGAGGTCCTCTAATGCCGATCAAGTTCTGGCAGTTTGCTGTCGCTGCAACGTGTGCTGCAATTATCGCGACCCCAACGGAGCGCGCCCAAGCCAACGATCTGCGCGCCTACACCAAGGACAAAGCATTCGACGAGTTGACGGCCGCGGAACATGCCGCCGCCAAAACAGAGGCCCGCAATCGAAAGCTGAAAACGCTGCGGGTATGTGCCGACCCTGGCAACATGCCACAATCCAACAATAAGTCTGAAGGCTATCAGAACAAGATCATCAAGGTCTTGGTGGAAGATCTGGGTGGGAACGTCGAATTTTTCTGGCGCCCCTATCATGAGCGCGGGTTAACGCGCGAAACATTCCAGAACGACGAATGCGACGTGCTGATGGATATGCCGGTCGCACTTCAATCGTTGCTGACGACGGAGCCGATGTACCGCACGACTTACGTGTTCGCGTACCGCAAGGACAGCGGCATCACTATCAAAGATCTCGACGATCCGGTCTTGAAGTCGAAGAGAATTGGCGTGTTTCAGCACTCCGGTATTCGCGAGGCGTTAGAGCGGCGCGGTGTGAACAAGAACCTGTCATTGCACGTCATTGCTTACGACACCGATCTGGTGGTTGAGAACCAGCCGTGGCGTCAGGTTCAGGACGTGATCGACGGAAAACTCGACATTGCCGCTGTGTGGGGCCCGTTTGCTGGCTGGCTGACGACCATGAAAAACGAGCCGATCGTCATTCAGCCAGCAAATCAAATGGACGATCAGGTGCCGCTCGAGTTTGATCTGGCCATCGGCATGAAGCCAAACAATGTGCTGCTCAAGTACATGCTCGACTGGGCATTGATGCGCAAAAGTAAAGAAGTCGCTGCCATTTTGAAAGAATATGGGGTTCCGCTGGTTCGCTGCAGCAAATGTACCGTCGATGGCGATATCCCATCGCATGGAACCATTTATCAGCGGCTGCGCGCGACGTCGCAGGACCGGTATCTAAAGCAAGCCGAGCCGCTGGCATTGAGCAAGGATGCGACGGCCGATCAAGTTGTAACGATGGACAAACTCGACAAGTGGCTAGAAGAGGGCGCCGATCTCAATCAGGAACTCGCCAACGCCATCAATGCCAATGCGATTGAGCGTGTCCGTCATCTGATCGACAAGGGGGCTGACGTCAACGCGCCTGACACGCTCGGCTATGCGCCAGTGCACAATGCGGCGCGCAATCGCTACTCGCCGATCGTGGCGTTTCTGGCTGAGCGGGGCGCTGATGTGAACGCACGAGACAATGATGGCTACACTGCACTATTGCACGCCATAAATCGCAACCATGTACCGACCATTGAGATGCTGATCAAAAAGGGAGCGGATGTCGAGATGGCGACCAAAGGCGGCATCACACCTTTGACGTGGGCCATAGGAGATGGAAAATATTTTGCCGCGAAGGCGCTGATCGACAATGGCGCCAAGGTCGATAGTGCTTCCGGGCCGACCAAAGTGACGCCATTGATGATGGCTGCTACTCAGCTGACCGCGCAAACACGCTCTGATAATGTCACGCAGGGACCTCCACCGATCGATCTGGCAACCATGATTATTGCCAAGGGAGCCGATGTCAATCAACGCTCGTCCGAGGGCATAACGGCTCTGATGGTTGCGGCCAGCCTGAACAATGCACCGATGATTGGTGTGCTTGCGAAAGCCAAGGCGGACGCGACGCTGACCTCTGCTGAAGGTTTGACAGCACTCCAGATCGCTGAACGCGGACAGAACGATAACGCCGCCGGTGCGCTCAAGTTTTTGACCGGTGCGGGCGCGGCCCCGATGGCTGGCAGCGGCGCAGTGAACGCAAATCCTGAGAAGAGCCAGTCTGTGGTTCCCAACTGACCCGCCCGCTCGGTTGCGGGGGAGCGCGGCCATTCTGAAACTTCTCAAAAATGGAATTGCCGCCCGAGCCACTTTGGACATCGTGTTCACAGCCCAGGCTGCTGTCTGGCCTGGATTGAACCAACGGTTGGGAGTGCTGAAAGTTATGGACGCAGTGATAGAAATCGGATTGAGGCGAGGCAGCATTTATAGCGGGCTTTTGAAGGCGGTTTTTCGAGGGGCTGGCGGTTGCAATCCGCGCGTGGCTGCGTGTGCTGGGGTGCTGCTTCTACTGGCCCCTGCCGCGGCTCAGGCGACGACGGTTTTCGTGAGCAATGAGAAAGACAACACTATCACTGTGCTCGACGGCGACACTCTGGAAGTGAAGAAGACCATTCCGACCGGGTTACGGCCACGAGGCATAAAGCTAACGCCTGATTTCAAAGAACTGATCGTGTGCATCGGCGACGATAATCGTCTCGACGTGATTGACACAGAGAAATTGGAGGTGGTGCGCACGCTTCCGTCCGGGCCCGATCCGGAATTGCTCGATATCGATCCGAGCGGCGAGCGTGTCTACGTTGCCAATGAAGATGACGGAATGGTCACCGTGCTCGAAACCAAATCCGGCAAAGTCTTGGCTGAACTGGGCGTCGGGATCGAACCTGAAGGCATGGGCGTCAGCCCTGACAACCGATACACAGTCGCCACGTCCGAGGCGACCAGCATGGCCCACGTCATCGACAACAAGGAATTGAAGGTTATTGCCAATATTCTTGTCGATACGCGCCCGCGTGTTGCCGAATGGGAGCGCGACGGAAAGCACGTTTGGGTTACATCCGAAATTGGTGGGACGGTTGCTGTGATCGATGGCAAGACGTTCGAGATCACCAAAAAATTCGGCTTTGCCATTCCCGGGGTCGACGAAGATCTGATCCAACCGATAGGCGTGCAATTTTCACTGGATGGCAAGTTGGCCTTTATCGCACTCAGCCACGCCAACCGCGTCGCTGTGGTCAAGACCGATACCTATGAGATCGACCGCTACATCATTCTGGGTCAGAGGCCATGGCATCTCGCCATGCATCCCGATGGAAAGAAGCTTTACGTTGCCAACGGCCTCACCAACGATATGACGATTATCGACGTCGCCAGTTTAAAGCCGATCAAATCGGTGCCCGTTGGGCGTCTGCCATGGGGCGTTCAGGTCATGCCTTAGCCATGCAAGGTGGTGCCAAGCCGCCGCCAGGGGCAAGCGGATGAACCCAGTTTATATGCATCGTCAAAACCACACAAAGGAGTAGACAATGAAACTAAGGACTTTGACGCTGGCTGTCGCCATGACCGTGACCGCCGCCATATCGGCCTTTGCCGCCAGCGGTTTGTCGGTGCGGCAGGTCGCGAAATTCAAGGGCAGTGACGCTGGCGTGTGGGAAAAAATCGGAGGCTTCTGCGCAATAAAGGACTGGCACCCGGCGATTGCCAACTGCGAAATCAGCACAGCCGCCGAAGACACTTTTCGCACGCTCACCTTGAAGGATGGCGGCGTCATCAAGGAGAAGCTGACAGGCCAATCGCAGACCGGGTACACCTATGCCATCGTCGAAAGCCCACTTCCGGTGAAGGATTACTTCGCCTCGTTTTCGGTCAAGCCGGATGGCGATGAGCCCGGCACTGTGATCGCCGTATGGAGTTCAAACTTCATGGCCATGGGAAAGCCCGATAGCGAAGCCAAGGGCGTGATTGAGGGAATTTTCAAATCAGGTCTGGAATCAATCAGCAGCAAGTACGCTGCCAAGTAGGCCAAGTTCATGTGGCACGCGCGGGATCACGTGTCGCGCGCGTGCCATTCTTCCGGACTCTGCCGGGAGTTATTCCCGATTTTTGCAATCGGGAACGCACCCCCTAGCGTGCCGTTTTGGCCTGTAACACTGTGGGTTCATGGCGTTAAGGCAATGGCAAGATCGGTGTTTCGCTAGAAACTGGAAACTCGGGCTCTTTCTGAGTGAGCAAAGTCACAGACATACAGACGTCTGGCCGGCATTCTCGAACTGTAACGTTGCATCATTCAATTTGAACGGTTCGAGGGAGTGGCGACCATGAAGCAGAACTATTTCACAAGAGGCACAGTGCCGATCATGAGCATGAGAAGCTTGGCGCTGGCTGGACTGGCCGTGGTTATGGTGTGCCAGACGAACAGTGCGCTGATGCCCCGCGCTTCGGTGGCGATTGCGGCCGAGCCCCAGTTCGGCGGCACGTGCGCCATGGGTCTGGCCGAGGGCAAACGCATCAAGACCGATTGTAAGATCAATTGGACCGGAACAGACGGCAATCTCTATTGCTTCGGCAATGAGGATTCTAAAACGACATTCTTGAAAGACCCTGTGGGCAATCTGATGAAGGCCCGGGAGACTTATGCCTCGGCCCAAAGTGGTGCGACCGGCGATGACATGGGGGCTTTCACGGCCGGAGATGTCCAGAGCTACGTCGAGGACTTCATCAAGGCCAGCTCGACGAAAACGGAAGGGCTTTTCCCTGTCGTCGACTCCATGAAGGGGCAGACACTCAAATTGAAATTCGATGGCGTGGAGTTTGTTCGCACGCTGCACGGCTATGGCTTCTTTCCGAATGTGAAGTTTTCGGCGCCCGAAGAGCCCGCGAAAAAGTATCAGATCGATTTCTGGGTCAAGCCCAAGGCAGGCAAGCTCGAAGTGATTGACGTTCGCATCTACAAGGCACCGAAGCGCGAAGGCGACGGTTGGACGATGATGACGCGCCTCCCCAAGCCCTGGTGGTGGATCCCCGCGTCTGAACATCCGGGCGAAAGTGAAACGAAACGCAGCTGGGAAGTGATGAGCGCCCTGCACCAGTACATCGCAGATCAGAAAGTCAAGGCCGGTGGAGCCTTCAAACTGAAGGACGACAAAACCGGTGAGGAAGTTGATATGGATTTCGTCGGCATCCACCAACCGGTGCGGCGTCTTAAGGAAGATGGCCGGTTCTTTGCCTGTACCGATTTTCGCAAACAGGGCACAAACGACCAGTATTACGACGTTGACTTTTGGCTCAACGAAAAAGACGGCAAGATAGCAGTCGGTGGTGTGCGCTTGCACAAGGTTCCGATGCTGGAGGATGGCAACTTTATTCAGATGCCACGGTATTCCTTCGATTCAAAAACATTTGATGTGGTGCCATGACGGAACACGGCAAAATCCCCGCGAGGGCCGGCCGTTGGCGCGTACCAGCACAATAGGTTCAGCAGACAGATGAGTAATCGGCCCCCGATCTTAGGGAGCCCTAAAATTGGAGATAACATGACTGCCAATCGCTTTTACCAGCTTGCCGTACTCGCTGTCGCATTGAGCGCTTTAGTTGCCGGTCCCGGCATCGCAGAAGACGCTGCCACGTTGCCCACGCGCAAGGCGGGACTTTGGGAGCTAAAGACGACAATGAACGAAGGAGGCGGTCCGCGCGATTCATCACTCAAAATATGCATCGATGCCGTAATGGAAGCCAATACGGTCAGATCGAGCATCCTTGAGCATCAGCAGTCTTGCGAAAAATACGAAATCAAAAAAACCGATGCCGGAACGGTTGTCGACTTCACCTGCAAATTCAATGGCCGCAACGTCACCAGCCATACCGAAATGACGGGTGACTTTACTAACTCGTTCATCATCAAGATCACCAGCAAGACGTCAGGCAACCTCGACAAGATGAAGGGGATGCCAGAAGAAATGGCTAAGCAGGCGGCCGCACAGACGATCGTCATCGATCGCACGATCACACAAGACGGAAAATACTTGGGCGAGAGCTGCGGCGATCTCAAAGGTGGCGAAGCGATGGGCCCGGACGGCGAGAAAGTTGTGGTACAATAGGCTGCATTCTGGCCGCGCACTCGATAAGTGCGAAAATACAAAGAGGTTGAGGGCGGCTGAGAAGGCCGCCCTTTTTCTTAACCGAACTCAGCGCAGAAACTGTCCGAAGGCGCGTGGCCCTTCGGCAGTCGTGGTCTTGGCCGTAACGGCCAGTGTGTTGGCATCAAGTCGAACTAAGGTGTTGTCGTCCCAGCAGGCAATATAAACGTAGCGCTGGTCTAAACTGGCGGCGATACCCTCTGGATAAGAGCCGGCGGGAATTGTGGCGATGATGTTCAGTGATGCGAGATCGAAGACGGTGACCGTGCCAGCCGCCTGATTGGTCACGAAAGCCCGCCCCTGAGCCAGTGCCACGCCATAGGGCCGCGCGCCGACTTTCACGGTGCCTATGAGTTTCTTTGCCGGGATGTCGATGATGCTGACATCGTTACTGGTCACGTTCGCCGTGTAGGCGCGCGTGCCCGTACTGTCGATTGAAATGCCAAACGGGTGTCCACCCACTGCGACTGTGGCGGTTACTTTCAGAGTGGCCGTATCGACGATGGAGACAGCATCGCTGTCCCGGTCTGCAGATAGCACGAACCGGCCATCGGGCGTGACGGCGACGCCAGATGGCGATTTGCCGACGGTGACTTCGCCGAGAGCGTCTCCCGTGCCGCCATCGCGCACGAGGAGCTTGTGATCATACCAATCAGCGATCCATACGCGGTTGTCCGTGGGGTTGAAGGCAATGCCAAGCGGCCCACGGCCGACCTGCAACCGCTTCACGACAGTGCGCGCCGTTGCGTCGATGATGGTCAGCTCTTTGCTTTCGGGCGACGTGACAAAGGCGTGTTTGCCACCTGGTGCGACGGCGATGCCGGCGGGACGGCCAGAGATCTTAATCTCTGCGGCGCTTTTCATTGTCGTTAGGTCGATGATTGTGAGGGTATCGGCGAGTTGGCTGGTTACGAAGGCTTCGCGCATGTCGCCGGTGCCGGGGTTCTCCGCACTGGCGCCCGGAACACCGTTGCTTGCCCCAAACAAAAGAACTCCCAACGTCGCAGCGAGGAGAATCTGGAAACGCCCTGGCGCTTGCCGTTTCAACGGGCGGTGAGCTGCGAGTGCATTGCGATGATTAATCAGGGTGCCGCCTCGATCTTGGCCTTCAAGGCTTCAAGACCTTTTTTCTGATAGGCGGTCACGGCCTTGATCGCTGCTGCATCGGATAGTTCCGGCGGCGGATCGTTATTGACGTAGCCGCGATAGAACGCACCCTTCCACTCTACCTTGGTCTTGCCGCCCGCATCGGTCAGCGTGAAATAGGATGAGTAGCCCGAGACCGGCATGGTCTTCAGGTCGACCTCTTCAGTCATGAAAGACAAATATTTGTTGTCCGGCGTGTAAGCCGAGATTTTATCGGTGATGACGCCACCGGTCTTGAATGTCAGCTTGCGTTTGGTTTTTTCCGGCTCATAGCCGTCCATGGCCTCGGACTTGGCAATGTCAGGATGCCAGGTCATGTCCTTGTAGTTGCTGACGACCATCCAGACTTTTTCAACCGGAGCATTGATCTCAATTGTCTCGATGACTTTTTGGCGGCTGGGGCCGTGTGCGGTGGCGGGGAGCGGAATCAAGGTCAGAATGACGGCAAACAAGGCGAGGTATCTGACCATCCGGTGTTCTCCAAAGCGCTGGTGATGCGGCCATCCCTAGGACGGGGGCCTTTGAAGGAAAAGAGGAGGAATTCCCTGTCTTGCTGGGTGGGTGAATTGGCCGCTTTGGCTTTGCCTGCCACAGTGTCTGAGGCGATTGAACCGGCTTGGCTCAGATGACGTTCGCGAGATGTTAGATTGAGAGAGCGGCCCGGGACCGCGCTAGGTCGATTGACAAGATGCCGTTCCCGCGTTGCAATCGGAAAAATACTGCCCGGACAACAGAGGCGGAAATGAAGAACGCGCGTGGGTTGCTGGTTGCACTTCTGGTGACATCGATTTTTTGGCCAGGCTTTGCTTTGGCCATTGGCTTGACCAATGATAAGCGTGCAGAGGCAAGGCGTATTGTCGAAAAGACGTTGCGTCCTCGCGGAGAGGGGACACCCGCGCAAGCCCCGGCATTGAGCCTCGCGATCGGCGTGCAAGGCGCGCCCGTGATGTTGGAGGGCTTCGGCGAGGCGGCTCCCGGTGTGGCGGCCAAAGCGGACACCCGCTACCGCATCGGATCCGTTACCAAGCAGTTCACCGCCGCCGCCATTTTGCAGTTGGTTGAGGCAGGGGCTGTATCGACGTTTTCCGGCAAAGCGCTGACGCTCGATATAGCCGCAGCCGATCTTTTTCCGGGTGTCGAGGCCTGGACCGTGGCGGGCCAAAACCCAATTACACTTCGCAGCCTGCTGAACATGACGTCCAATCTCCCCAATTTTACCCGGCGCCCGCCAAAAGGAACCAACCCATGGGGAAAGGTCGAGGCAGGCCAACTGTTAGCGGCAATCAAGGCCCAGTCGCCGTCGGGCTGGCCGAATTCGTTTGAGTACAGCAACACCAGCTACTTTTTGGCGGCAGAAGCGATCGACTCACTCAGCATTCCCGGGCGGGCCGGGACGACAAACTATCGAGAGATCCTGACATCGACGCTGTTTTCAAGAGCGGAGATGGTAGGCACGGGGTTTGTGGGTGACAGCACAGACACGGCGGATATGGCCATGCCGTTGTTTAAGCGCCGTCCAGCTTTTGCCGAATCCGATTGGCTGAAAGGCAGCGGCGATATCGTCAGTACGGCGCCGGACTTACTGAAATGGGACGCCGCATTGATGCAGGGAAAGATATTGTCGCCCGGCATGATGGAAGAGATGTTCAAAGAGGGCGGGCGCATTGCGCCAACGACGTCATATGGGATGGGCTGGGTGATCGCCGAAGAGTCCGGCTGGGCAATCTACAGTCACACAGGCTCTGTCGCCGGCTACACATCGTGCAATGCGATCGCACGGCGGGTGGGAGGATCAGAGTGGATCTCTGTAACGCTGTTGACGAATAGTGATGGTGTTGAAGGCTTGGATATTCTGGCGGACGATCTGCTGCGTCTTGTCAGAACGGAATGAGTTACGGCCCTGCTTGGGTCAGCATCGGGCAGCTCAATGTTTTCAACAGTGCCGCGGAAAGTTCGTCAGCGGTTTCGACCGATGTATAGGTGCCGCCGTTCTGACCTGAAAGGCACCGTGTATCCATCATCCCCTGGCCACCGGTCCAACTGAAATCCTTGATCCGGTAGCCGATCACATGAACGGTCAGCTGCTTGCCTTCGCTTTGGAATATCTTGGCGAGTTTGCAGGGGTTTCCGCCACAGGTTTCTTCACCGTCGGTGAGTAAAACGATCGTCCCTGGCTTGTTGCGGAAGTCGAGAACTTCGGCGGCTTTCTCAACAGCAGCCGTGAGCGGCGTTTGGCCAGCAGGATTGAGCGGCGTGATAATTTCCATGATCGCCGCCGCCGCATTTGGGGCCGGTCTCAGATTGAGTTCGATATTGTCGCAGCGGTCATAGGGGCCGGGTCCATATGTAACGAGCCCAATCCGGCGGTTTGGAGCCACGACGGGAAGGACCTTGGCAAGAGCCTTGCGAACGGTGTCAATGCGCGTGACGACATTGCCCTTGGCCGCCCCAGAAACGCCTGCAATTCCGATGCGGTCAGCGCCTGCCATCGATCCGGATGCATCGAACACGAGCATCGCGTCATCGGTGCATTGGGCTTGATCCTCCTTGCCAGTTGCGGGTGGTGTTTGCGCTTGCCCCCATGAAGGTTCGGTTGAGGCAGGGAGGAGGCTCAGCACAAGTGCCATTGAAAAAAGGGCACTGCACACGGAATGATGTGAAAGCACAGATGCACCTTTTGTCTGTTCGGACTGAAAAAATACGCGGACGGAGGCTGATCCGATCAGTGACGATCATTCCTAAGGCATGCCTGGCGTTGTGGTGGCGTTGTCGCGGGCGCTGGTGCGAGTGAGGATATGTTGGGGCAGCCCAGTGTTTTGCGCAGGGCTTCAACAAGTTCGTCTTCGCTCGATACGGAAACATAGTGCCCGCCCGTGAGGTCCGCCATGCAGCGCGTCGTGAAATAGCCGGAGGTTTCCGTCCGGTAGCCGATGACGTGAATTGTCAGGCCTTTGCCGGTCTTTTTTAGAGCCGCCGCCATTTTGCATGGGTCGCCGCCGCACGTTTCTTCGCCGTCGGTCAACAGCACGACGGTTGCATGCTGACTTGTGTAGTTGAGCGTTTCGGCAGCCAGCCGAACCGAGTCTGTCAGCGGTGTGCGCCCGCGCGGATTGATGTTTTCGACGGCATGCAGAAGCGCTTGGGCGGCACCCGCCGTCGGCTTCAGCCGCAGTTCGATGGAGTTGCAATCATTGTACTCGCCCTCGCCGTAAACGATGAGCCCCAGCCGCCGCAGCGGTGCCACTTCTGGGACAACGTGCGCCATCGACTGCTTGACGCGCGCGATATGCGGCACTTTGAGTGTACGATCCGTGGTCCCCATAGAGCCCGAGGCGTCGAATACGATCATAGCATCGTTTTGGCAGTCGCCCTCGGCGATGGTGTCTCCGGCGGCAGTTGGAAAGGCCGCCAGAAGAATTATACCGCTGGCCAAGCGTAGTGCTGGCAAGGCACTCGAAAGTCGGTTGCGAAAAAGAGCGACGGGATCAAAGCAGATCGGAGGCATCTGGTCATCCTGTTACGATTGCAGAGTTCGAATGCCAATTTGCCGTGACGCCGGGCGGCTGGGCCGCTAGCTAAGAGGGTGCGCCGCCATTTTAGAGGCTGCGCCAGCAAAGAGGCCTTGCCAGCAGCATCGAGAACTGTCGTGTTCAAGACCCTGACGCAATCTCTGTTCCCGCAATTTTTGAGCCGTCACTGTCCGATCCGGTAACAGACAGCTTGTCTGCGGCAGCCCCGGCGTATGTGAACCTGAAGTTGGGGTCCTCCGATATCGATATGCCTCCTTCAACCTGGAGCAGGGACTGATCGCCACTTTTGATATCGAGCTTGTCGACAAAGCGTACGGGCGTGAACGCTCCCGTTTTGGGGTTCATTTGCATGCCTGTGAAATTGGGATGCCGTACCATGACCACGCCTTCGCGCCACAACGGATCATGCGCTTCGCTGGATGCCGATTTGACTTTTACAGTGCCCAGGGTGGCAAGAGCCGCGTCCATATCCTTGGACGGCAACGCCGAGCAGCCGCCAGCTCCAGCGACAAATCTTGCGGCCATGTGCAAGCCGCCGTCGCCGGTCTCGAGCACCGCACGCACTTGCGAGAAGCTGTCGACGCGAATGCGCGTTGAGATGACCCGTTCGCCGATGCTGGCACTATTCCGATAAGCCTCTCCGAAGTGGATAACAGCAGCTATCGGTGAAGGGTTGCGATCGATGATCAGAGTAAGTTTAGTAGCGCGGCTGACCGTTGTTGCCGAAATCCGGATTGAGACAGGGATCAGCGCGGCATCGGCTGCCTGGGCCGGAGCGTAAAGATCGAACGATGCCGCGCTGTCTTGAATGGCGCGCGTGCCGAATACTTCTGCGCGGATCGACGGCCACAAGTCAGGATCTGCTGCTGTGGCTGGCCCGCAAACCGCCATGCAAAGGGCAATCAACGGCAGCCTGCGGCGCACAGTTCCAATATCGAACATTTTGCGTATACCTTCCATTTTAGCTGGCGAGGCTTTTTTTTGAGAACGGCTACCGTTATTTCACTTCAAAATTTCAAGCTGATCGATATAACGGCGCTTCTCAAGATACTCTAGCAGATCGAAGAAATGCGCAAATCAATTGACCTGTGGCAGTGCGCCAAACGAACATGTTCCATTTTCCAAGCAATCACAACTTTGCAGTCGGGATTTTTTCCCGGAGCATTTGGGGGAACAATCCTGATATGCGCCTTAGGATTTGGTCCCGCGCTTGCCGGAACTTCAACAAGTTCGCTGCCGCCGCCTGGATCGGGGCAAGGGTTCCGGGATTGTGAGCAGACTAAGGGATGCCCTGAAATGGTCGTGGTGCCGCCGGCAAACGACGGTGTACTCCTCGGCTCACCCGACACAGAGCTTGGCCGTGTCGACAATGAAAGGCAATATACCGTCAAGCTACAGGCATTCGCCATTGGCCGCACGGAAGTCTCTGTCGGCGAATATGCTGCCTGCGTTGCGGCCAAAAAATGCCCGCAACCCGAATGGCTCGAGGCGGACAATCCGCAAAACATCGTGACCGGGACCGGACTCTATTACAAGAGCATGGGCAAGGCCGTTTCAGACGCCAGCCGGCCAATCACCGGCGTGAGCTACGAGAATGCGGTCACTTATGCCGGCTGGCTGACTAGTCTGACCGGTCAAACCTATCGCCTGCCATCAGAGTCGGAATGGGAATATGCAGCGCGCGCGGGTTCAAAGTCTCCGTTTTGGTGGGGCGATCAACCCAACAATCCCGATGGCACTGCGCGCGCTGTGTGTTCGGGGTGCGGGCCAAAGCCCGGGAGTCAACCACCGATGCCCGTGGATAGTTTCGCTCCCAATCCATGGGGCACGCACAATATGCATGGAAACGTTTGGGAGTGGGTCGAAGGTTACTATTGCGAGGACACTACCCGGTTGCCTGCGGATGGCAGTGCACTACTCACTGACGACTGCCCCGTGAAAGATGCTGAGGGATTGCACGTCTTTCGCGGCGGATCTGGCTTTTACGGCCCGGAGAAAATGCGTTCGGCGTCACGGCTGCGGAACTTCGCTGACTTTCGCAATTTCAGCATCGGCTTCAGGGTTGCTCGAACAATCAAATCGGGAGAAATTCCCGAAAATACCCCTAGATAAATTCCCAATGGTTGCGTTGCTTAACTTCAAACAGGCGTGATGTTGCAAAGCTGAGGTGATACTTGCCCATAGCAATCATTATGTTATAGTGTATCATTGATCCGTCCAGAATTTGGAGCCTCGGCTGTGTCGCTACGCCAGCAATTGCTTGGAACCATCGCGCTCGTGCTGTTCGGCACATTATTGCTTGGTGCCTTTCTAACTTACCGGCATGCCTTGAATAAAATTGAGACGGAAATGCAAGCGGCGATCGCTGTTGGATCGCGCATAGCGCGCAATGCCGTCGATGATGCAGAAGAAGTGGTCAATCCGCGCCTGCGCCTCCGTCTCCTTGTCGCAGATTTCGATGGCGACCGGCATCTTCGCGTCCAACTGATCGATCCCGATGGCAAAGTCGCGGCCGTCTCGGGGCTTGAGCCCGCAAAGGAAAGAGTGCCCGCGTGGATGTACCAATTGTTGGGCCGCGCGCCCGACGTGGTGACAGTCGAGCTGCCGCCTATTTTCAATGGTCACGGCAAAATCGTTCTGCAGACCGATCCGCGCAATGAGATCGCCGAAGTCTGGGACGACGTGAAGTTGTTTCTCACAATTCTTCTGATTTTCTGCGTGACTGGATTGATGGTTATGCTGCTTGTGATCGGGAGGGCGCTGCAGCCTTTGAACATACTCACAGCAGCGTTTGATCGTATCGGGCGGGGAGATTATGGGCCGCGTATGCAAGAAGTTGGTCCTCGCGAATTCGTCAGTCTTGCGAGCGGTTTCAACAAAATGGTGGGGCATTTATCCGACATGGAGAGCCGCAACCGCGGCCTGCTCGTGCAACTCGAAGCGGTGCAGGAGGAGGAACGTGCTGAACTCGCGCGAAATCTGCATGACGAAGTCAGCCCGTTGTTGTTCTGTGTCGGCGTCGATGCGATGGCCATTCAGCGGCTTTCAAGCGACAAGGCAAATGGCAAAATTGCCGAACACGCCAAGTCAATTCAAGACGCTGTTGGTACGATGAAGGGCAATGTCAAATCCATTCTTGGGGAGCTGCGACCGAGCAACGTTCACGCGCTTGGACTGCATGGTGCCATCGATGACCTGATCGAGTTCTGGAAGGGGCGCAACCCGCACTTGTCATTCACCGTCGAAATTCCCGATACGAGTTGGGGCGCAAAAATTGATGGCGCGGTTCAGGCCATCGTTGGGGAGAGTGTGAACAACGCTCTCAAGCATTCCTCGCCGCGCCGGGTCAAAATAGGTGTCAATGAAGTCGTCGGGATGCTGGTTGTCGAAGTGTCAGATGATGGCGGTGGCCTCAAGGCGGCCGGACCACAGGAGTGTGGATTTGGAATTCTTGGAATGAAAGAGCGCGCTCAAAACCTGGGTGGGGTGCTGACCGTTTCGAATACTTCGGATGCGCGCGGTGTTGTGGTGCGCGCCGAGCTTCCTGTCCGGCCTCTCCCATCAAATGATATGACGCCGGCATTGAATCGGACCGGCTTTGGGCGTGAGGCGGCCGTTGCATGAAAATTCTTATTGTTGACGATCATGCCGTGCTTCGTGAAGGAGTGCGGCGACTGCTTAGTACGATCCCGGGTGCTGAAATTCTCGAAGCCAGTACGGCGCACGAGGCGTTGACGGTTTTCCGCAAAGCGCAGCCGACGGTGACGGTGCTCGATGTCAACCTCAACGGCAGCAGCGGACTAGAACTTTTGCAGCGGCTTAGAGGCGAATCAAAAGGCGCGCGCATCGTCATGTTCACCATGCATTCGGAAACGAGCTACGCGTCTCGTGCTATTCGTGCTGGCGCCATGGGGTATGTCAGCAAGAGTGCGGCGGCCGACGAGTTGGTGACCGCGGTGATGAAGGTTGCGAGCGGTGAAAACTATCTTGATCGCGAATTGGCCAGTGAATTGGCCTTTGCACCGGGCACTTCAGAAGATCCCTTCAGCAATTTGACGAACAGAGAAGTGGAAATCTTGCGGCTGCTGGGTGAGGGAAAGACGCTCAATCAAATCGCCAGCACCTTTGGGATTGCCTATAAAACGGTCGCCAATTCGTGCTCGCGCTTGAAGTCGAAACTCGGGCTCGAACGCACTGCCGATTTGATCCGGGTCTCCCTTGAGAGCAAGCGCCGTTGATGACGGCGCCTCTGCGCAGTCTGGTTGCCAAGATCACATGTCCGTGAAGCGGCGCTAAACCTCCATATAAGGGGAAGTTATCCCATCGCCAGCCTGCATGTTACACAGTAACACAACAAGGCACGCGTAACTTGGCTAGACTTCGTGACGACCTCTCCTCCTTGGTGGTCTCGAAGCCTAGCCTTTTTTTTGTAATCTCGTGCCGGCATGAAATGCGTTTCCCTTTCTTTTGTCCGTCTTGGCTTTCCTTTTGCGCCCGATTTTGTTTGCAGTGCAAGGAAGCTTCTATTTCCAGAATAAGAAAATAAAATTGGGATGCGAGCACAAATAGATCGGGAATATGTCCCGTGGCGTCTGTTGCGGCTGCGACCGAAAGTGCACCGACCTTAAGGCTTGGCCAATGCGCGCTCTACTCCATGTCCCTGTCTCCTCGGGAGCGTGAAGTAACCGTGCGAAGCCACTTAAGTGCACCCGCAAGATAAGCGGTTCTAGTCGCGTGCAGCAGGGCGTCTTCAAGTGGAAGCCTGAAACGTTGGGGCGCTGCTTTTGGGCCTCCTGCGGTCGCGAATGGAAGACTAAACTCAGGAGAGGAAGCACTGATGAAACAAAGAAAGTTGCTTACCCTGGCAGGCGGCCTGTTGGTTGCTGCGCTAGGAATGGCGGGACCTGTCCTTGCCAATTCCGAAGTTGAAAAGCGAGCCGCCAATCCCAACGAGTGGGGCGCACCCGGCCGTGACAATAAACTAACGCGGCATTCGCCGTTGGCCGACATCAATACTGGCAACGCCTCCAAGATGCAGATGATGTGGTCGCAGTCGACAGGCGCTCTGCGCGGTCACGAAGGCCAGCCAATCGTGATTGAAGACGTCGGCGGCAAGCCGATGATGTTCTTTGTCTCGGGCTGCCCCGAAATGTCGAAGTGCAACATTGTCCAGGGTCTTGATCTGTCTGACCCGGACAATCCCAAGCAGATCTGGAACTACGTCAAGCAGACCGACCGTGACGAATCGGCCGTTCCCCGCGCATGCTGTGATACCGTGAACCGTGGCCCGGCTTATGCCGACGGTAAGGTGGTGTTCGCCACCCTGGACGGTTTCGTCATCGCACTTGATGCAGCCACCGGTAAGGAAGCCTGGGTGGTCAAGCACGCTTGGCCGGAAAAGGGTGAGACCATCACCAACGCTCCGCTGATTGCAGAAAATCTTGTGATCGTCGGCTTCGGCGGTGATGAGTTCGCTGCCCGTGGCCGCGTCACGGCTTACAATCTCAAGGATGGCAAAGAAGTTTGGAAGTGCCATTCGACCGGTTCTGACAAGGACGTTTGCTTGTCGGCTGACACCAACAAGGCCAATCCGCACTTCGGCGTCGCTGGCACCGATCTTGGCATCAAGACCCACTTGGGCGAAGACTACAAGATCGGCGGCGGAGCTGCCTGGGGCTGGTTCAGCTACGACGCAGAACTCAAGATGGTCTACTACTCGACCGGCAACCCGGGTCTTTGGTCTCCTTCGTATCGTTGCGCTAAGAAGACCCACGACGAGTGCAACACCGGCGAGTTCGACAACAAATGGTCGATGACCATTTTCGGCCGCAAGGTTGATACCGGTGAAGCGGTGTTCGCCTATCAGATGACCCCGTTCGACCAGTGGGACTATGACGGCGTCAACGAAAACATCCTCGTCGACATGGACGTGGACGGCAAGAAGCGCAAGACGCTGGTGCACTTTGACCGCAACGGCTTTGCCTATGTCCTTGATCGTACCGACGGCACGCTGCTGCGCGCCAATAAGTATGTCACCACGGACTGGGCCGAGAAGATCGACATGAAGACCGGCCGTCCGGTCAAGGTTCAGAAGCACTCGCCGCTGGAACTTGGCCGCAACGTTGCTGCCTGCCCGTCGGCCATGGGTGGCAAGGACCAACAGCCCTGCTCCATCGATCCGAAGGAGCCGACCAAAGCTTACTGCCCGACCAACAACTGGTGCATGGAGTTGGAACCCCAGGAGCGCTCGCACACGCAGCAGGGCACGGTCTACGTGTTCGCCAACGTGTTCATGTTCCCGGAAAAGCCCGGCACCACTGGCAAGATCAAAAAGTTCGACGTGCTCGCTGGCACGACGGATTGGGAGATCCCCGACCAGTATCCGAACTGGGGCGGTACGCTTGTCACCGATGGCGGCCTGATGTTCTACGGTTCGCTGGGTGGTGACTTCCGCGCTGTTGATCGCAAGACTGGCAAGGTCTTGTGGAGCCGCAAGCTCGCTTCGGGCTCGATTGCTAACCCGATCACCTACAAGATCAAGGGCAAGCAGTATGTCTCGATCCTGTCGGGCATCGGTGGTTGGATCGGCGTGCCGGTCACGGCTGGCCTCGATCTCAACGACAAGTTCGGTGCGATCGGTGCAACGGCCATGACCAAGGCCGCAAACCTGGACAAGATCCCGCAGGGCGGCACCTTGTTCACATTCCGTGTTGGTGATTGAGCCTGCACAACACACGTCTGTCCGCTGACGGACGTGTGGCGGAGTAAATGCGCCCGGGAACCTGCAAAGGCTGCCGGGCGTATCGTCGCGATATCCGTACAGCAGGTCCGGCAAGGCCGCCGCCGCAGGTGATCAAGGAATAAATCAAAGGTGAAACGTTTTGTTCGTGGTGCAGTGGTGCGTGCCCTCGCCGCCTCTGCCGTGGCCTTGCCGCTCGTTGGTGCCGCACAAGCGCAGACGGCTACCGAGTCCAAGACGTCCAATGCCAAGATGGCGGACGACTTGATCAGTACCGCTCTGCGCGCTGCGTTCACGCGGCTGGAGCAGCAGATTACGCTGACTGCAGGTGATCACACCGCGCTCAAGAAGGCTGCCGCTGAGCGCCGTCAGGCGACGCTGCGCGTGTGCGGCGATCCGGGTAATATGCCGCTGTCGGATATCAACCGCGCCGGGTTCCAGAACAAAATCATTGAATTGGTTGCCGCTGAGATTGGCGCTGAGGTCAAATATTTCTGGCGGCCCTATCTCATGCGCGGCATCACCCGCCAGACGTTCGACACCAACGACTGTGACATGCTCCTCGATTTGCCGGTCGGCTTCGATGGCACGATCGCAACCGAGCCGATCTACAAAACCACCTATGTTCTTGCCTATCGCAGTGATCGTGGCATCGACATCAAGAGCCTCGATGATCCCGCGCTTCGCAAGCTCACAATCGGAGTCTACCAGACCTCGGGGTTGCGCACGGCGCTCAACCGTCGCGGCATCATCGAAAACGTCAAGCTGCACGTGGTCAGCCACAATGCTGATCTGAAACCGGAGGCGCAGCCCTGGCAGCAAGTGCAACAGGTGCTTGACGGAAAACTCGACGTTGCTGGTGTTTGGGGGCCGTTCGCCGGTTGGGTCAAGACCATGAAGGGCGAGCCGCTGATCATTCAGCCGGTCAACCTCTGGGAAGACGACATCCCGCAGGAATTCGAACTGGCGCTGGGCCTTCGCAAAGTTGACTGGGTGTTAAAGTACAAACTCGATCTCGCATTGAAAGCGCGCCAAGCGGATATTGAAAAAATCCTGCGCGATTACGGTGTACCACTGGTGCAGTGCAGCCGTTGCATCGTCGCTGGTGATTTGCCAGCACACGGCGCCTATACCCGCACGAGGGACTATATTGCGCCAGCGACGCCACCGCCGGTTGCGCCAGACCAGAAGGTAACAAGAGAACGTCTGGAAGCTTGGCTGACCGATGGCGCCGACATCAATCTGGAACTCACCAACGCTGTGCTGGCTGAAGATCTGGAGCGCATCCGCTTTTTGGTCGAGCGCGGCGCCGACGTGAACCGGCGCAACAATCAAGGTTACGCGCCGTTGCAGGGGGCAGCCCGAAATCGAGCGGCAGCTGCGGTGGCACTGCTGATTGAATTGAAGGCCGACGTCAATGCGCTCGATCAGGATGGCTTCTCGGCGCTGCATCATGCTGTGCTGCGCAATCATCCCGAAACGGTGTCTGCGTTGATTGCTGGCGGTGCAGCCTTGGATGCACTTACCAAAGATGGTTTTACGCCGCTGGCGCTTGCCATCATTGAAGATCACTACAAGTCGGCGATGGCCTTGATCGACGGTGGGGCTCCGGTTGAGACGGCTGTGGGCGATGCGGCGCTGACGCCGTTGATGCTGGCCTCCGGCAAAGAATCGCGTCGCCTGACTTTGGGTGCTGGCGTGTCGCGGGTTGAAAAATGGAACCCGAAAGATCCAGGCCCTGTGGACATCGCCAGTGCTCTGATCAAGCGAGGGGCTAATGTCGATGCTGTAGCCAAATCCGGCGTCAGTGCGCTCATTCTGGCTGCTGCTCACAATAATGCTCCCATCGTTGGCCTGCTGGCCGAGGCGGGAGCAAATCGCAACTTTAGAAACGCGGACGGGAAAACGGCCTCTGCCATTGCAGAACAAAATGGAAATAATGCCGTTGTCTCACTTTTAAAACTACTCGAGGGAGCAGGTCCAAATTGAGAGGCAAAGAACAACACCGGCATTGGTGCCGCCAGGCTGGCCAGCGCTGTGTGCGAACAGGATCTTCGACTTAATAAAATGAAAGCGGCCCGCTTAAGGGTTGCATCAAGGGGAAGGAACGAGACGTGCTGAAACTTGGAAATATGAGGTCTATTGCTGTTGCCGTGATGATCGGGGCATCAATGGCCGTCACTGCGTCATGCTCGAATGCCGAAGACGATCCAGCCAAGAAGAGCGAAGCGCCAGCTGCGGCGCCCTCTGCACCTGCAGCCGCTCCAGCCGCCGCGGCCCCTGCTGCTGCCGGTGAAACTGCGGCGGCACCTGCTGGCGGCGCGATGAGCCCGATCGAACGTGTCAAGTCGACGGAAAAGGGTAAGCTCAAAAATCCCTATACAGGCAATGCCGAAGCGATCGCTGAGGGCAAGAAGTTATATCTCGGCAACAGCTGCAACGGCTGCCACGGCGGCGGCGGCGGCGGCGGCATGTGCCCGCCGTTGACCAACGAGACGTGGGTCTATGGCAGCGACGATGACACGCTGTTCCGTCTCATTACGCTTGGCAGCGTCGAGCTGAAAAAGGCGGGTTATGCGCCGATTGCCAAGGAGGCCGTAACGGGTCCGATGCCGCCGTATCAGGAAATTATCAAGGACGAAACGAAGCTCTGGAAGATTATCGCTTACGTCCGCTCCGTGTTCGGTGGCCGTCCGGAAAAGAAGAATTGGTAGTTGGCCCCTGCGCCCGGGGCGGCATTGATCGTCCCGGGCGTTTCGTGGTTCGTATCGCGGCCAAGAAACGGAGAAGCCCCTGTCCTTGATATCGCAGTTTGGCGCTACGTTATAGCATCTCGCTTTTGGACTTTACTTCGGCGCGTGACTTCGGATCCGCTTTAACAGCGAGGCATTGTGTGTCGAGAGCAGTGATTATGAGTGCGGTGATGTGCCTAACTGCGCTTGCAGGCTGGCACTGCAGCGGCGCATTTGCAGCCGGGCCGGTTAATCCCGCGGCGGATGCACCGGCCGCTCCCGTTGGTGAGGGCGTAAAGTCCAATAATGAACTTGCAGCGCCGGATGTGCCGCCCGCGGTTGAGGCGCATCTCTTGTATCTCGGAAAGCAATATCCCGATCCGCCCCCGCTGTCGCTGCTTGACAAGGTTCTAACGGACGATGGCGTGCAGGGCGCGCGCGTAGCGCTCAAAGAAAACAATATGACCGGCCGCCTGATCGGCCAGCATCACACGCTTGAGGAAGTGCGCCTCCCTGCGGATCAAGACATCGTTGCCAAGGCAAAGAGTCTTTTAGCAAGCGGCCGCCGATTTATTATCGCCGACTTAGAGGCGGATGATCTGCTCGCCGTGTCAGACCTTCCAGAAGCCGCAGACGCGATCATTCTCAATGCGCGATTGAGTGATGACGAACTGCGCCAGGAAAACTGCCGCGCCAATGTTTTCCATCTCAGCCCAAGTTGGGCGATGCGCGCGGATGCATTGGCGCAATACATGGTCTGGAAGAAGTGGCGCAAATGGTTGCTGATTTCGGGGCAGGGCAAAAAGGACGTGCAGTACGCCGCAGCCATCAAGCGCGCGGCGACAAAGTTCGGCAACAAAATTGTCGAGGAAAAATTGTATGCGTACACGGCTGGCTCGCGGCGCACCGACAGCGGCCATCAGCAAATCCAAACTCAAATGCCGCTGTTGACGCAGACATCAACGAGTTACGACGTGGTTTTCGTCGCCGATCCTGAAGAGACGTTTGGCGACTATTTGCTTTATCGCACTTATGAACCGCGCCCTGTGGTGGGATCGCATGGTTTGACCGCCGTCGGCTGGCACCGCTCGTTCGAGCAGTATGCCGGAACGCAAATGCAAAACCGTTTCGAACGCGCAGCCAACCGGACGATGACGGAACGCGATTACTATGCTTGGCTCGCTGTGCGTGTTTTTGGTGAGGCGGTTTTGCGCACGGCCTCAAATGATCCTGCCGTCCTGAAGCGCTACATGCTGTCCAAGGAGTTTGAGATTGCTGGTTTCAAAGGTCAAGGCATGACCTTCCGGGATTGGGATCAGCAGTTGCGCCAGCCGATCCTGCTTTCGGGTCCACGCGCGCTGGTTTCAATCTCGCCGCAAGACGGATTCCTTCATCAGAAATTCCAGACAGACACCTTGGGTGTTGACCGCCCAGAAACAAAATGCCGGATGAACAAATGATGTCCAAACCACTGTCGCCTGCCCTGATAAGGTTCTTCATGAGACGTCGATTGACTGCTGCCGTTGTGATGCTGGCGAGTCTGATGGTGGCGCCTGTTCACGCCGCTACAATTTTTGTCAGCAACGAGAAAGATAACACGGTCACGGTGATCGACAGCACGTCGCTGCAAGTCGTCAAGGTCATACCAACAGGCCAGCGCCCGCGCGGCATGGTGCTGACGCCGGACTTCAAGCAATTAATCGTCTGCATTGGCGACGACAACCGGCTCGATATTATTGACACTGAGAAGTTGGAAGTTGTTGGCACGCTTCCATCAGGCCCTGACCCCGAACTTGTCGATATCGATAGCAAAGGCGAGCGCATTTATGTCGCCAATGAAGACGACGGAATGGTCACGGTTCTGCAGCGCTCCGACGGCAAGATTCTGGCCGAGATCCCGGTTGGGGTCGAGCCTGAGGGCATGGCGGTTAGCCCTGACGACAAGATCACTGTCGCCACGTCTGAACAAACGAGCATGGCGCACATTATTGACAATTCAACCCTGGAAGTCATTGCCAATGTGCTTGTCGATGTGCGTCCGCGCGTGGCCGAGTTCACCAGAGACGGCACTCACGTGTGGGTTTCAGCCGAGATCGGAGGAACGGTTTCTGTCATCGATGCGAAGACGTTCAAGACTGTCAAGAAATTCGGCTTTGAAATTCCAGGAGTGCGGCCAGAACTTATTCAACCCATGGGCATCCGGTTCAGCCAGGATGGCAAGGTCGCGTTCATTGCACTCAGTACCGCAAGCCGGCTCGCGGTCGTCGATGCAGCGACGCATGAAATCAAAAGCTACATCCTCACGGGGCAGAGGCCGTGGCATCTGGCGCTCGATCCGAACGGTACGAAACTATATGTCGTCAATGGCCTCACCAACGATATGACGGTTATAGACGTGGCCACGCTCAAGCCAGAGAAATCCATTCCCGTCGGCCGCCTGCCTTGGGGCGTGATGGTGAAGCCATAAGGAGAGCGTTGTGACCGAAGCTATGCGCGTTATAGGTCCGATGCTGGCTGCTCTGGTGCTGCTGGCACTCGTTGCGTCTGTCGCGCCCGTCAGCCGCTCCCAGGCAGATGCCGGGACCGGAAGTGCGGGCTCTACAAAACTCGCGACAGACGAAGCCGCCCGCAAGGCCATGGAAGACATTCGCCGCGCGGTCATCGATAACCACACTTTGATCACTCATCGCCGGTTTCCCCCGCCGATGGCTGCCGGCTTCAATGCTTACATCAAGGGTAAGGTCAAGCAGTTGCGGGCTGAGAGCCGCGCGCCAGCAACAGCTCTCAGCGCACTGGATAAAATTCTCGAAGACATTTTAAAGGGCGCGCGCATCGCGGGCCTGGAGGACCGCTCGGCTGACCCGTTGGATGGTCTCGTTCTGATCACGGCTGCCTTGGACGCCTATGGTGCGACTTTCGATCATCCTGGGTGGAAGCCGTTGCAGGAGCAATAGGTTCGGCGATTGCTAGGGAGCGTGAGTATGCAAGGAGCAAACAAAGGTGACGTAGAGCCTCTGCGCGGCGCACCTTCCGATAAGCGCACGGCTCTCTTTGGTGCGGCGATGATTGTGATGTTTGCGGTCAATCCCTTGTCAGCCCAAGAAGCCAACAGCCCGCCTCCGCTGGTACAGCCAGTCTTAGAGGACGTGAAGCGCCTACCCTTTGTTGAGCTTTCAGGTCACACGGCAGACCTTTGGGTTGCGATCTTCAGCCGGGATGGCAGTAGGGCCGTGACCGGCTCCAGTGACAAGACCGCCAAGATCTGGGACGCCAAATCAGGTGCGCTTATCCTCACTCTGACGGGGCATGACGAGGCGGTGCGGTCGGTCTCATTGAGTGCCGACGGTAAGTTCGTTGCAACGGCCTGCCGCAATGGATTGGCCAAAGTGTGGGACGCCGCGACAGGTGCTGCCGTGGCAGACATCGCCGGTCATCCGGAAATGATTGAGAGTATCGCGTTTAGTTCAGATGGCCGGCGCATCGTGACCGCATCGCGCGATGGAAGTGCCAAACTTTGGAATGCCGCGTCGGGGGCAGAGTTGGCAACCCTGCAGGGTCATACAGAATGGCTATCGGGTGCTGAATTTAGCCCCGATGGCACCAAGATTGTGACATCGTCGAGCGACAAGTCAGCCCGTGTTTGGGATGGCAAAACAGGCGCTGCTCTGTTTACTCTTTCGGGTCATGATGGTCTTGTGACGAGCGCAACCTTTAGTCCGGACGGAACGCTCATCGCCACGTCGTCAAGTGACAAGTCGGCCAAGATTTGGTCCAGTAAAGATGGCACCCTGCTCTATACAGTCACAGGCCACGAGCGGGCCGCACTGCGAGCCGCCTTCAGCCCGGACGGATTGAAGTTTGTAACCACATCGAGCGACAAGACTGGCAAAGTTTGGGACGCACGAAACGGCGCGCTTCTGGCGACGTTGCAGGGCGCGCACAAGCGGCTCATTCCGCGCGTGAGTTTCAGTGCCGACGGACGCCGCATCGTGACGGCATCCCATGATAAGACTGCAGTAGTCTGGGATGCCGTGACAGGTGCCGCACTGGCTACTCTGACGGGTCACATCAAAGAAGTGGACGGCGCGTCGTTCAGTCCAGACGGCACCCAGGTGCTGACGGCGTCTTTCGACAGAACCGCGCGCATTTGGGATATTACGACATTGCAGGCCAGCAAATAGCCCGCCCGCCATTTCCATTTTTGAATAGAGCGGCCGGGCCTGGCACGCCACGTGCGGCTTCGATGCGAGGTGTCGCGCACTGCCAACGTCGCCTGCTGTGTGGGGAGAGGCCGCCGCTCTTTTCATGTCTCGACGCGCGTGCAGTTCTGCGCATAGATGTCAGCGTCTCGATTGACGATGCTTTTCTGCGAGGACCTCAGCGTGAGCACGCCGCCGCACAATCCAATTTCATTTGGCACCACGGGCCGGCCTCGCGCCCGCGGTCTTGGTCTGCCGCTGCCAGGCACACCCGGGCCGCTCAATGCCATCACCGATGTGCCGGGCATAGAAGTTGGCATGACGACGGTGGTGGAAGGCAGCGGGGTGCGCACAGGAGTCACGGCTGTTCTTCCGCGCGCGCGAGGGCACCTGTTGCATCCCGTCTGGTCGGGGATGTTCTCGCTTAACGGCAATGGCGAAATGACGGGGTCTCATTGGATCCGCGACGGCGGCTGGTTTACCGGGCCGATCACAATCACCAACACGTTTTCGGTTGGCCTTGCACATCACGCAACGTTGCGGTGGATGGCAAAAACGTTTCCTCAGGCGCTGGCAGACAACACATGGCTGTTACCGGTCGCCGCAGAAACCTACGATGGCTGGTTGAATGATATCGCCGGTCAACACGTGACAGAAGCGCATGTCCTCGCGGCCATCGATGCGGCAAGGCCGGGCCCTGTCGCCGAAGGCAATGTGGGCGGCGGCACCGGCATGATCTGCTACGAGTTCAAGGGTGGCACCGGCACGGCATCACGCCGCTTTCGTGCGGATTGCAGCGAATTTACAATGGGCGCGCTGGTTCAAGCCAACCATGGCTTGCGCGAGTGGCTGACGGTGTGCGGCGCGCGCGTAGGTGAAAAAATGCCAGAGAATACGGTTTGGCCGCGTGAGACCGGATCGATCATCGTCGTGCTTGCAACCGATGCGCCGTTAATCCCGACGCAGTTGGAGCGGCTTGCTCGCCGCGCCTCGATTGGCATAGGGCGGGGCGGAACGCCGTCAGGCAACAACTCAGGCGATATCTTTCTCGCGTTTTCGACCGCGAACGATCCCGGCCCGCTGCCGGAAAAGCCGCGACTGCATTTCGACGCGCTGGGCAACGAGACGCTCGATGCGGTGTTCTTGGCGGCGGTTGAATGTGTCGAGGAGGCCGTTCTCAATGTGCTGATCGCGGCGGAAACGATGACTGGTAAAAACGGCCGGCGTGTCGATGCACTGGACCACGATAGGCTTCTAGCGCTCATCGGCCCCAAGAAGTGAGTGCCGCCTAAACCTGCGCCCCAAACAGCGAGCCGACTCCAGCCGTGATGGCAAGCGCCAGTGCGCCCCAGAACGTCACGCGGGCAGAGGCGCGCCACATATCGGCACCGCCTGCCTTGGCGCCCACGGCACCCAACACGGCCAGGCTGATGAGGGTGGCTACAGTGACGACCGCTATGACGCGGCTGGCAGGTGAAACAAGTGCTGCAACGAGCGGCAAGGCCGCGCCGATGGCAAACGCCGCTGCCGACGCGACGGCTGCCTGCACCGGTTGGGCCGTCGTGACTTCCGAAATACCAAGCTCGTCACGCGCGTGCGCGCCGAGCGCATCTTTGGCCATCAACTGCAAGGCAACCTTGCGCGCCAGATCGGCTTCGACGCCGCGCTTGACGTAGATCTGGGCCAACTCTTCGCGCTCGAATTCGACGTTGTCTTTGAGTTCCTGGCGCTCGCGGGAGAGATCAGCCTGCTCGGCATCGGCCTGCGAACTGACCGAAACATATTCGCCTGCCGCCATCGACATCGCGCCGGCGACGAGACCGGCAACGCCGGTCAATAAAATATCGCCGGGAGAAGCCGCGGCTGCTGCAACTCCCACGATCAGGCTCGCCGTCGAGACGATGCCATCGTTGGCGCCAAGCACCGCAGCGCGCAGCCAGCCGATGCGGTCGCCAGCATGATCTTCCGTGTGGACGCGCAGGCGGCTCATGGAGAAATCCTTGCAAAGTCTCGAATGTTAAGTGGCGGCTTGGATGAGCACGCGGGCGTGGACTTCACAAGTCTCAAGAAACCTACTATCAGATGCCGAGGCTAGGTGGTTTGCGCGGCATCAAGGCCGGGCGCAGTCTCCAGGTTACGTAGACTCCTGATATTGCTCAGGAATGCGGGTGTAGCTCAATGGTAGAGCAACAGTTTTCCAAACTGATGACGAGGGTTCGATTCCCTTCACCCGCTCCATCCGCTCAAATGACACTGTCCTCGACGCCGTTGCGGTAACCCGGGAACACATGCCCGGGCTTTGAATGCCTTCCACGATTGGCGCTTGCCCGGACTTCGGCCGGATCTGCTGCTTTCGTGGTATGGACGGTTGTATGATAGTCTCGCCCAACGCTTTGAAAGCCGGAGCCTCACTATGATTGTCGTCACAACTAATGATTTGCCGGGCTATCGCATCGTGCGCCACCTTGGCATGGTGAAGGGGCTGACAGTACGTTCGCGCAGCGTCGTCGGAAATCTGGGCGCTGCGGTGCAGATTTTCTTTGGCGGTAACATCACCGTTTACACCAAGCTTGCCGAGCAGACCCGCCAGGAGGCGTTCGACCTGTTGGT
>Ga0247836_1000395_pt1 | contig 79737 bp, 60 predicted proteins | sample LaCruzMarch2015__4_FD_187116 | JGI IMG/M metagenome (GOLD analysis project Ga0247836, IMG submission 187116) | Freshwater microbial communities from meromictic Lake La Cruz, Castile-La Mancha, Spain - LaCruzMarch2015_14m | ecosystem: Environmental > Aquatic > Freshwater > Lake | place: Spain... | reverse complement strand
ATGTCACCCATTCTCCTGGCTCAAAAGTGCTTAGATAAGACCTTCGATCTTGCTCTCTCTTTTTTCCTCAATTTGTCAAAGAACTGGGCCACTTTTTTTTCCTAAAAAAGTGTACGCCTAGAAATCAGAGGATAAAGAAAAAATATAAAACAAAACAAGAAAAGCACAAAAGACACCTTGGATCGTTTTCTCATGATGGCTTTTATGCTTCTCCTGCTATATCTTGCGGTGCTAAAAAATCTAACGATAATAGCGCATCATTCACTCTTTAAAACCTCCACAGGATTGGCTAGCGCTGCTTTGATGCTTTGCACACAAACCGTCAAAAATGCAATCAACAATGCCAGTGCACCTGCCACTACAAACATCCACCATTGAATGCCGATGTGGTAGGCAAAATTCTCCAACCATTGGTGCATGACGTACCAGGCAATCGGACTGGCAATAAAAATGGCGACAACCACCAACTTCAAAAAATCCAGGGTTAGCAACCCCGTTACGCTTGCCACAGATGCGCCAAGGACTTTGCGGATACCGATTTCTTTGGTGCGGCGGCCAATCGAATGTGTGATCAAGCCCAACAAGCCAAGACAGGAAAGCACGATGGCAATCATCGCGGAGGCGCTGGAAATTTGCCCCAGCCGATGCTCGGCGGTGTATTGGCGGTTAAAATCTTCTTGCTCAAAATAGTAGTCGTAAGGCTCTGCGGGAAACAATTGGGTAAACAGACTCTGCAACTGCCCTAGGTGCTTTGGCAAATCGCGCGTACTCAAGCGCACACTGATCAAGCTGGAATTGCTGGAGGGCAAGAATATCATCGGGTCGATGGCCTGTTGTAAGCCCCGGTGGTGGTAATCTTTGAGCACTCCTTTGACAATTAGCGCTTGGTCGTTCCTGGTGATGTTTTGTCCAGCTGCTTCGGCAGGACGGTCAAAGCCTATTTCCCGCGCAGCGGTTTCATTCAAAATGACTTGATTGCTTTGGGTATAACCATTGCGGGTTTCTTCGGCACTGAAGTTTTCGCCTGCGGCAAACTGGATTTCGTAGGTGGGCTGAAACAAGTGATCGATCATGGCTACCACGTAGCTCTTCTTTTTGCCTGCGGGGTCTGAAAACTTTGACGAAAAGCCTTCCGTACGGAAATTTTGGTTAAACGTGCCGCCGGGTAAGCAGCCCGTGAAGCAATAGTCTTCTACCCAGGAAAATTTGCCCAATTCGTTGCGAAATGCATTGAGCCGCTTGATTTTTTCATCCCCATCCGAACCTTCTGGGCCGCGGATGACCAGCAGTTGATTCAGATTCATGCCCAGGTTTTTGTTTTGCATGAATGTCAACTGGGTTTGCAAAATGAGCGTCCCCAAAATGAACAGAATTGAGATCGAAAACTGCGTCACCACCAGCACATTCCGCATGCTAAAGCGAGATGGCGTACCTTTCCACTGCTTGGCCAGCATTTGAATGGGCTGCACACCGGAAAGCAACCAGGCTACATACGCCCCCGAAATGGTCGTGCCAAGTAACACGGCTGCCGCAAAAATCCAGGCATAGGAATTGTTCAACAGATCAACTGGATTGATGTCGCGCCCGATCATGTTTGAAACATAAGGCTGCATCAGCAAAATGAGCGGGATCGAAAACAGAATGCCCAGCACCATCAACAATAGCGAATCAACTGCATATTGTCCGGCAACTTCAGCTCGGGTAGCCCCAACCGTGCGGCGAATGCCCACGTTTTGAGCCTGCTGATGGCTTTGTGCGGTGGAGATGTTGACATAATTGATCCAGGCGATGAACAGGATCAAAAAGGTAATGCCAGATAGCGCCAGTACCAAACTGCGGTTGCCAAAAGTAGGGTAGGGGTCCTGGTTGCTGCGCCCCAGGTGCATTTGATCCAAACGCTGAAAACGAATAGCGAAATCGTGATCGGGAAAGATTTTTTCCAAACCTGTATTGGCCTTTTTTTCAAGGGTCGCCAGCGACGTATTTTTTTCCAACTCCACAAAAGTAGCATAGGAGGAAGAGTACCAGGTATCGAGTGAAGCCCAATCGTTGCCGTTTAGATTGGCTGGGTTTTCGAGGGTTTTTAAGGAAAACATCAGGTCGAAACGATAATCAGAAGTACTGGGCATGTCTTTAAACACGCCAACTATTGTGTAGGGCAGGCCACCAAACTGGTTTTCCAGCTTGAGGGTCATACCCAGCGGATCGTCGTTGCCAAAGTATTTTTGGGCATAAGCAGCAGAAATGGCTACTTCCTGAGCGCGGTCGATGTTGAGTTTTCCTGCTTTGGGTTCAAAGCTAAACAAGCGAAATAGGCCGCCGTCTACGTAAGCCAGGCTCTCTTCTTCCCGGAAGGCATTGCGGGGCTTATCTGTGTTGAGGCTAGTGCCAAAACAGGACACCACTCCAGCGCCATTGCTGTTGGTGCGGGCGTATTCCTTCACCTCCGGAAATTCTCGCTTGAGCCAGGGGGCCAACGCAGGAGGGGTATAATCGGTGGCTTCACCTTTGTTGTCCAGTACGATCACCCGGTACAACTGCGCAACTTTATCGTGGTATTGGTTGAAGGTCAATTCCGAACTGATGTACGTCCACAACAACAATGCTGCTGCAATGCCCAGGGCCAGTCCCCCAATTTGCAAGATGCTGAAAAAACGGTTTTGGCGCAGCCGCCGAATGGATAATTTGAGGAAATTGCTGAGCATGTTGAGCAGTTTTGTGGGTGGTAACACGGAAAATACCGGCTTGTTCAAAAAGGAAACCAGCCAATGCTTCTTGCCCATAAATTGTGCCAGATATGCAAGAGGCTGTTTTTGAAGAGATTGTACTGGTGATTCGCTATTGGTGTGTCCGAATTTGAACAGTTGGGTGTACGGGGTTGGACGAATTTTTTGGAATGGGGAATTTCCAATTCCGGTCACTGAGCGAAGCCGAAGTGCCGGAGTGCCAAATTCGTCATTCGAAAAATTCCTCACTCAAAAAAATAAATGGAATGCCGAGTGGGTTACCTGATGCTCATTTTTGTGTTCCGTTCCTAAATAATCAACACACCAAAACCCTCACCTTCGGATGCAACCACAAAAACGACCCCGGAAGCTGAGTACTGATCTTCCCTTCCAGCAAACTTCTCGTAACCTCCTCTTTTGATGTTCCGCTAATCAGCAACAGGATTTCCTTGGAGGCCAGGATGTCACTCATGCCCAGCGTAAGGCCGTACAATTTTACCCCATCCATATCTTGCGCCATGCTGTGTCCCAAAGATGCCTGAGACAGCTGCGCTACATGGCAATGCGGTTGCAAAAACTCCCCCGGCTCATTGAACGCCAGGTGTCCGTTGACCCCCAACCCTAGAATACACAAATCGATGGGGCCTTGTTGCTCCAACAGATTTTGAACCCGCTCACATTCTTGTTCGGGGTCAGTCGGATTGCTGAGGAAGGAAAAATACCGATCGCTACTGATCCGCAAGGGCGAAATCAAATACTCCTGCAAATACGTTTCACAAGTGCCAGCATGCTCCATCGGTACACCGCCCCACTCATCCAGCTTGAACAGCCGCAATTGATCCAATGAAACAGCCACCGCTTTCTCTGCCAACTTTTGGTAGCTCAACGTAGGGGTATTGCCCGTAGCTGCGCAGAGCAAAAGATCTGGCTTTTGTTGGATGACGTGTAGGATGTGGTCGCTGGCGGCTTCGGCCAGAGAAATCTCGCTATCAAATCTAGTTACGTCCATAAATACAGGGTGAAAGTTCAAAGCCCACCTCTAGCACTGAGTCTAATTTGTGCATATTTTACTATTCCTGCTTGGAGCCTTCGGCTCTGTCGCAGAAGCCTCAATGGGAACGCGGATGAACGCGGATTTGGCGGATTTACGCAGATCACAATTTACGAACAAATATATCCGTGTTCATCTGCTTAATCCGCGTCGTCCGCGTTCCCATGGGTGTCGCTTTTTAAAAAAACTCAGCTGCCGTAGGCGAGCTTTATACATTTACAATGATTGATTCGAAAAGCAATTTAAAAAGACCCACCAGATTACCGGGTATAAACCCCTGTTTTTCCTTATTTTTCCCGCTGAAAACCATCGGAAATGCGCAATGTAATTTGTAGATGCCTTTTTTTGTTGTTGAGTTGTCCACTTTGGAGTCAGACAGCCACCGAATCCAGCACTCAGGATTATCCCTACCTGGAAAAACTTTACCTCCACCTCCACCAAAATCCGGAGCTTTCTTTTTACGAAACCAATACCGCCAAACGCCTGGCCGAAGAGTTGCGGCAAGCGGGTTTTCAGGTGACTGAAAACTTCGGAGGTACTGGCATTGTAGGCATCTTAAAAAACGGCCCTGGTCCCACTGTCCTCATCCGGGCAGATATGGATGCCCTGCCCGTGGTAGAAGAAACTGGAAAAGCTTATGCCAGTAAAGTCACCACCAAAGATGAAAGCGGCAACACGGTAGGCGTGATGCACGCTTGTGGCCACGATATCCACATGACCGTTTGGGCAGGAGCGGCCCGTACTTTGGCCAAACTGAAAAGCAAATGGAGCGGAACCCTGATCATGGTGGGCCAACCCGCCGAAGAACGCAGCGGTGGTGCCAAGGCGATGCTAAAAGAAGGCCTATACAGCAAATTTCCGAAACCCGATTACGCGCTGGCCATCCATGTTAGCCCGACGCTGGCGGCAGGTCGAATTGGTTACCGCAAAGAATACACCTTGGCCAATGTCGATTTTATGGACATTACCGTATATGGTCAAGGTGGGCATGGGGCGTATCCTCAAACCACCATCGATCCCATTGTACTTTCCGCACGCATCATTACCACTTTGCAAACCATCGTGAGCCGGGAGACTTCACCGTTGGAACCTGCGGTGGTTACGGTAGGTGCCATTCACGGTGGTGCCAAAGGCAACGTGATCCCTAACGAAGTGCAAATGCAACTCACCATGCGTTCGTATTCCGATCAGGTACGCAAAAATACCATTGAAAAAATTGGCCGCATCTGCCGGGGTGAAGCCATTGCTGCGGGCTTGCCGGAAAGCAAATTTCCCAAATTGACCATGCGTCCGGAAGAAACACCATCCACCTACAATGATCCTGCCCTTACCGAGCGCATCATTACCCATTTTAAAGCTACCTTTGGCGCTCCGCAAATCCAGGAAGTAGAACCTTCGATGGCGGGAGAAGATTTTGCACTGTTTGGTCGCACCGATGAAAAAGTGCCTATCTTCTTGTTTTGGCTGGGTACACAAGATGGATCGATGGCAGATAAAGCAGCAAAAGGAGAAATTCAGTTGCCGTCATTGCATTCTTCCCGCTTTTGTCCAGTACCCGAACCAACCATCAAAACTGGAGTAGCGGCAATGTCGGAAGCGGCTTTGCGTTTGTTTAAAAAATAGTTGAAAAGCCGGTGACCGAGCGAAGCCGAGGCGCTGAGCCAAGTCGGGCACCTCGGCTTCGCTCGGCGACCGGTTTGGCTCGGCACCTCGGCTTCGCTCGGTCACCGAGCGAAGCCGAGGTGCCCGTTCAAAGTCGAGGTACCCAACTTTTCAACTTTTCAATTTTTCAACTCTAATGAGCAAAACATTCAACTGGGGCATCATTGGTCTAGGGCGCATCGCGCACAAATTTGCCTCCGATCTGGCCCAAACGCCAGTTGCCAAACTTACAGCGGTAGCTTCTCGTGACATGGATCGCTCGGTAGAGTTTGGCCGTCAATATGGCGCCAGTCATTGCTATGGCAATTATGAAGACATCATCCAGTGCCCCGAATTGGATGCGGTGTACATTGCAACCCCGAATAACCTGCACAAGGAAAATACTTTATTTTGCTTGTCCCATCACATTCCGGTTTTGTGCGAAAAGCCTTTTTCCCTCAACATTGCCGAAGCTCGGCAAATGGTGCAGGAAGCCCAAACGCAGCAGACCTTTTTGATGGAGGCTTTTTGGACGCGGTTTTTGCCCAACACCCAAAAAATGCTTCAGCTCATCGCTGACAACCAAATTGGTGCAGTTTTAGGTGTTAAAGCCGATTTTGGATTCAAGCCACCTTTTGATCCTACAGGTCGACTCTTTAACCCGGAATTGGGAGGAGGAGCCTTGCTGGATATCGGAGTATATCCTTTGTTTCTGGCTACACTGGTTTTGGGTATGCCGGTGGAAGTGACTGCCAAGGCTTACCTGGGCAGCACCGGAGTAGACGAAGACACGGCCATTATTTTGCGCCACGCCAATGGGGCATTGTCACACTTGCACACCACCATTCGGATGGGGACCAAATCGGAAGCTTTCATTTATGGCGAAACTGGAACCATTCACATTCATACTCGTTTTCACGAAATAACCTCCATGAGTTTACTGCGGGAAGGCCAAAGACCGGAATTTTTTCAATTTGAAAACCAAGTGCATGGATATACCTACGAAGCACAGGAGGTCATGCGTTGTTTGGCGCTTGGGTTGAAAGAAAGTCCTGCATTGAATCTCGAATTTACCTTGAGCAGAATGGAGCTTTTGGATGAAATTAGGAGACAAATCGGCCTTCGCTATCCGTCGGAATTATAACCTGTTTACATGTGTTTGTTTGCTGTTGAAATCCATTTACCAAAAAACGAGGTACTGCTGCCAAAAACCGTATAAATACAGCAGAAATACGTAAAATTCGGACTTCCTTCTAAAGGATGCTTAACTTGCAATCAGTTGCAAAACCTAAATGCAATAATAGCATACAACAACCCCCAGCTTCGCCACAATTGGGTTTTCTGACTCCTTTTCCTTCGCAACAAGTGTGTAAATAACGCTGATAAATTACTGTTTGACAAGTACTGAACGGATTTAAACTATCGTCTTGGGTCTACTCTTTTTTGTTTTACAATGGTTTACTCAAAAATAGCATACGATCACTGCTCATGAAACATTTTAGCTCCCTCCTATTGAATCTATTCTTGGTCACTTCTATAGCTGCTCAAGGAATCGCTGCACCGGCTGAGCTAGTTGCAAAAAGTGGCGTTGCACGCCCCGTTGACTTCAAGCAACAGGTAACAACACTCACTTTTGGCTCTTGCAACAATCAAGACAAAGACCAATCGATGTGGAAAGCCATTCTGGCCAATGCCCCTGATTTGTGGGTTTGGTTGGGCGACAACATCTACGCGGATACCGACAACATGGAGCTCATGAATACCATGTACCAGAAAGTACTCAACGAACCAGATTACATCAAACTGCGCCAGCAAGCTTCCATTGTTGGCATCTGGGACGACCACGATTATGGTCAAAACGATGGCGACAAAAACTACCAGAAAAAAGAACAGAGCAAAGATTTGATGTTGAAATTCCTGGATGTACCCACCGATAATTCAGTTTGGAAAAGAGAAGGAGGGTATCAATCCTACACGATAGGGCCAGTGGGTCGCCAGATCAAAGTCATTTTATTGGACGGTCGGTATTTTCGGGATGAACTGGTGCCCAATCCATCAAAAACGCCCCGCTATTTCATCAATGAAACGGGCGACATGTTGGGCGAAGCCCAATGGAAATGGCTGGAGGACGAATTGCGCAACAGCACTGCTCAAGTCAATATCATCGGTTGTGGTATTCAGTACATCCACGAAGAACATGCTTTTGAAAAATGGGCCAACTTTCCAGCTGCCCGCAAGCGGTTTTTTGAACTTTTAGTGAAGGTGAAACCTGCTAAAACCGTTTTAATTAGTGGCGATCGCCACATCTCAGAAGTCTCCAAAATTGACTTACCTGGATTGGGCTATCCATTGTACGATTTTACATCGAGTGGACTTACCCATTCTTATACTGGTCCCAATACGGAGTCCAACCGGTATCGGGTTACACCACTGGTTAACCAACGCAGCTTCGGAGTGATGAGGGTTGATTGGAGTACCCCTTCTCCCAAAATCATTATGGAAGCGCGGGGATTGGACAATGTGGAGTTTTTTAAAATTGAGTTTTAACCAAAGCTTTGGATGGTGTGCAAAAAAGATTTTGCATACCATCCAACCGCAACCATAACTTCTTTTTCCTCCCGTCTGATGGCTTACTCTTGGGTAGGCCATTTGCATTTTGAAGCTGTAGCATCCCTTCCGCTTTTAATGACATTTTCCTTTGGGCTGATTTCATAAAAAGAGAATAAATTTTGGTTGTTATTCCAATTTTACCGAAAGTAAGAATAATTTTTGCGTTGCTTACAAATTATTATTTCAAGATAGACTTTAGAAAATTTCTATTAAAATGCCCGTTTTTTTGATTATTTTGCGGTTAAGTGTCGGAGAAAGGCGAATTAAATTGAGCCATCAATGCACTTTTTTCTTCCATTGCCATTTGCATTTCGGGTTGCGTTCAATATTTTTGAAGTTCAACAAAATCACAGCGAAGTTTGCAACGATTCATTTATTTGTCAAATTGTACCCAATTCTCTTAGCCTATTCTGATTACAATTGAAGACAAGCGACTGTAGACACTGACCTAAGTCCCTCAACAACCTAACCAACCTATTGCTGTTTTAGCAAACCAAATTGAAACGAATCCATGGGTATCCCATGTGAAAGACATTTTTTATTTATCAGACAACAGTTTTGCATATGAAGGAGACCAATCAAGGTTTATACGTTCCGCAACTGGAAAAAGACTCTTGTGGTACGGGGTTGATTGCCAATTTGAACAGCATCAAGTCCCACGAATTGGTAGAGGATGCGCTTACCATGCTGGCCAATATGGAGCATCGTGGAGCCTGCGGCTGTGAACCCAATACAGGTGATGGCGCCGGTATTCTCATCCAGACTCCTCATGAGTTTTTTAAGAAAAAATGCCGGGAATTAAAGTTTGACCTGCCAGAATTTGGAGAATATGGTGTAGGAATGGTTTTCTTTCCCATGGATCGGGCACAACGTCAAGAATGCCGGGTGTTGTTTCAGGACTATATCGACGAATGTGGATTTGAACTGATTGGTTGGCGCAAAGTACCCACCGATCACGAATTGTTGGGCGAGTCGGCAGTTGCCGCAGAGCCACGCGTAGAGCAAGTTTTTGTAAAACCCAAGCAAGCTATGGAATTGCGCACGTTGGAACGGCGCTTGTACATCTTGCGTAAGTTTGTCATTCACAATGTTTGTAAGGTATTTCCTCACGCAAAGGAAAGCTTTTACATTGCCTCCTTTTCTTACAAAACTGTTGTATACAAGGGTCAGTTAACAACGTATCAACTGCGTTCTTACTTTTTGGATCTGCAAGATGCTGATCTGAAATCAGCCATTGCAGTTATTCACTCCCGGTTTTCAACCAATACAGTCCCCAAGTGGAAATTGGCGCAACCATTTCGCTACATTGCCCACAATGGAGAGATCAATACCGTTGTTGGTAACCTAAACTGGTGGCGCTCCAAGGAGAAAAACCTGATGTCCGAAATCTTTACCGATGAAGAACTGGAATTGATCAAACCAATCTGTGGAGATGATCTATCTGATTCTGGTAATTTCGACAACGTACTTGAATACCTGGTAATGAGCGGCTACTCGCTGCCGCATGCCTTGATGATGATGATCCCGGAAGCCTGGGAGCACGACGATACCATGGAAGACTACAAAAAAGCTTTCTATGAGTACCACAAAACCATCATGGAGCCCTGGGATGGCCCTGCTTCGATCTGTTTTACCAACGGCATTCTGGTTGGAGCAACGCTGGATCGCAACGGATTGCGTCCATCTCGCTACTGCCTGATGGAAGACAATACCCTGATTGTAGCTTCAGAAGCAGGTGCACTTCCAGTTGACCAGTCTAAAGTAGTGAAAAAAGGCCGCCTTCAACCTGGTCGCATGTTGATCGCTGATTTGGACGAGGGTAGAATTGTTGGTGATGAAGAATTGAAAAACACCATTTGTCAGCGCTTACCATATAAAGATTGGTTGAAAGAACACCGGATGACCTTGAGCGATCTGCCTGAAAACATCCCTGGAGATGTAGAACTGGACAAACAAACCTTGTTCCGCAACCAACAGTTGTTTGGTTTTACCAAGGAAGACATCAAAGTACTGATCAATCCAACTGTGGCGGAAGCAAATGAACCCCTTGGATCGATGGGTGCAGATACGCCATTGGCGGTATTGTCTCACCAATCGCAACACTTGTCCAACTATTTCAAGCAGCTGTTTGCCCAAGTAACCAACCCACCTATCGACCCCATTCGGGAGCGTTCGGTGATGTCGCTGTTTGCCATGTTGGGAGGCAATCCCAAACACCTTGATTTGGTGCCAGAGCGCGGCAAGTTCATTCACCTGGAAAGCCCGGTCATCACCAATGGTGAACTCAACCGCGTTAAATACCTGGAGCACAATTACTTCAAGTCAGGAGTGATCGATATGGTTTTTCGCTCTGATGGACAAGAAGGCCGACTAAAAGCTGCCATAGACCACATTTGCGCTGAGGCAGAAGATCAGGTGCGCCAGGGAGTCAATATTTTGATTTTATCGGATCGCAATGCAGATGCAAAGCATGCGCCAATGCCTTCTTTGCTGGCAATTGGAGCGGTACACCACCACTTGATTCGCAGAGGGCTGCGTACCTTGACTTCTTTGGTGATAGAAGCAGGTGACATTCGCGAAACGCACCATTTCTGTACTTTGATTGGATATGGTGCCACTTGCGTCAACCCTTATATGGTTTATGCAACTATTGCGGAGCAACGCGCCTTGGGGCATTTGGATTCAAGCATGAAACTGGAAAAGATGATCGATACTTTCAACAAGGTCATCGGCAAGTCTATCCTCAAAGTCATGTCCAAAAACGGCATTTCTACCCTGCAATCTTACCAGGGAGCCCAGATTTTTGAAATCCTGGGAATTGCCAACGAGGTAGTTGAGAAATGTTTTACTGGTTCGGTTTCCCGTGTTCAAGGCATTAGCTACGATGGAATTGCCGAAGAAATTTTGGCCCGCCATGCACTGGCCTTCCCGGAAAGCCCTGTTCCTGGCGAACAGCTCGAAGTAGGCGGGGTATACCAGTGGAAACGCCGTGGAGAAGCGCACTTGTTTAATCCCAAGAGCATCCACCACCTGCAGGTTGCATCCCGCAAAAACGACTATCAGGAGTACAAGAAATTCGCGGCCATCATCAACGAACAAACCGAGCAGGCTCTTACCCTGCGGGGCTTGTTGACTTTCCGCAAAGGGAATCCTATTCCAATTGAAGAGGTGGAACCAGTAGAAAACATCATGAAGCGCTTTGCGACAGGTGCCATGTCATTTGGTTCGATTTCTCACGAAGCACACACTACGCTTGCGATTGCCATGAACCGCATTGGTGGCAAAAGCAACAGTGGAGAAGGGGGCGAAGACGAGATTCGTTTTGAACCCAAAGAAAATGGAGATTGGGAACGTTCTGCTACCAAGCAAGTCGCTTCTGGCCGCTTCGGAGTGACGAGTTACTACCTGAGCAATGCCGCAGAACTGCAAATCAAAATGGCGCAAGGTGCCAAGCCAGGCGAAGGTGGACAGTTGCCTGGTCATAAAGTGGATGAATGGATTGGCCGGGTGCGCCACTCTACTCCTGGAGTAGGACTGATTTCGCCTCCACCGCACCACGATATTTACTCCATCGAAGATTTGGCACAGCTGATCTTTGACCTGAAAAATGCCAACCCTGCCGCACGCATCAACGTGAAGCTAGTATCCAAAGCAGGAGTTGGAATCATTGCCTCCGGGGTAGCCAAAGCACACGCCGATGCTATTCTCATTTCAGGACACGATGGTGGTACCGGAGCCTCCCCGTTGACTTCTATTCGACATGCAGGTTTGCCATGGGAATTGGGCTTGGCCGAAACCCATCAAACCTTATTGCGCAACAAATTGCGCGATAGGGTAGTGGTACAAACCGACGGCCAGTTGCGTACAGGCAAAGACATCGCCATTGCTACTTTGTTGGGCGCCGAGGAATGGGGTATTGCTACTGCAGCTCTGGTAGTAGAAGGTTGCATCATGATGCGCAAATGCCATGTGAATACTTGTCCGGTCGGTATTGCTACCCAAGATCCAGAACTGCGCAAACGCTTCAACGGCAAACCAGAACATGTGATCAACTTCTTCCGTTTCATTGCCGAAGACTTGCGCGAAATCATGGCGGAATTGGGCTTCCGTACCATCAATGAAATGGTGGGTAAAGTGGAACTCTTGCGCCTGCGCAGCAATGTACAGCATTGGAAGTACCGCCAGGTAGACTTGAATGCGATTCTTTTCAAGCAACCTACTGAGGAACATGTAGGCCATTACAAGAAGGTCGAACAAGACCATGGCATTGCCAATGTGTTGGACCGCAAATTGATCTATCAGGCAAAATTGGCCTTGGAAAATGGTCAGAAAGTAAGCTCAACCTTCTCCATCCAGAATACGGATCGCGCTGTTGGGGCCATGCTTTCGAATGAAATCTCCAAGCGCTACAAAGGCCAGGGTTTACCGGATTCTAGCATCGACTTCCGCTTCCGCGGCTCGGCTGGTCAAAGTTTTGGTGCTTTTGCTGCACCGGGTATCCAGTTTACGCTGGAAGGAGAAGCCAATGACTACTTTGGCAAAGGGCTTTCTGGTGGCCGCTTGATCGTGGTTCCTGATCGCGATGCCAAATTTGAACCACAAGAAAACATCATCATCGGCAACGTAGCCTTCTATGGTGCTACCTCAGGCGAAGCCTACATCAAAGGTATGGCCGGCGAACGTTTTGCAGTGCGCAACTCTGGTGTGAAAGCAGTAGTGGAAGGCGTAGGCGATCACGGCTGCGAATACATGACTGGTGGTGTTGTGGTGGTGCTGGGAGAAACGGGCAAAAACTTTGCCGCAGGCATGAGCGGTGGCGTTGCTTTTGTACACAATCCCTTAGGCGAATTTGAAAAACGCGTCAACCTGGAAATGGTCGATCTGGATCCAATGGAAGACGAAGACTTCGAATTGCTTCGTCGCATGTTGCGCAATCACTTCAGTTGCACCAGCAGTAAAGTGGCACGCGAAATGCTCGAAAACTGGGATGTCCAGAAGCAGTTTTTCACCAAAGTGATGCCTCGCGATTACAAAGCTGTAATCGCCAAGCGTGAAAACAAGGTGAAGGTTGATGTCAAAGTTGCAGCAGCCTATTAAAGGTTTTAGGGGGGCTAATACCTACCCAACCCACGACTTCAGTCGTGGGAGGCACAAAAAGTTCTAACCCACGAATTTATTCGTGGAAAAAAAGTAAAAATGGCAGATCCAAAAGGATTTCTCAAACATACTCGCGAGCTTCCTTCTTCCCGCAAGCCAGAAGAACGAATCAACGATTACCGCGAGATTTACGATGTTTTTTCCAATGAAAAAACCGTTACTCAGGCTTCCCGTTGTATGGATTGTGGCGTTCCATTTTGCCACAGTGGTTGTCCATTGGGCAATATCATTCCTGAATTCAACGACGCAGTATACCAAGAAGACTGGGAAGAAGCCTACCGCATTCTCAGCAGCACCAACAACTTCCCGGAGTTTACCGGACGCATTTGTCCGGCACCCTGTGAATCGGCTTGTGTGCTGGGCATCAATCAACCCCCGGTAGCCATTGAACTCATCGAGAAATCAATCGTCGAAATCGCGTTTGAAAAAGGCTTCGTCGTACCGCAGGTGCCTTTTCAGCGAACGGGTAAAAAAGTAGCCGTGGTAGGTTCTGGCCCTGCTGGCCTGGGTGCTGCCGCACAACTCAACAAAGCGGGCCACCAAGTGACTGTTTTTGAGCGCAAAGACCGCGTTGGAGGCTTGCTCCGCTATGGTATCCCTGATTTCAAACTGGAAAAATGGGTGATAGAGCGCCGGGTTGGCGTGATGGAGCAGGAAGGCATCGAATTCAGGGTCAATACCAATGTGGGAGTAGACATTGAGGCGAAGCAATTGCTGCAGGATTTTGATGCAGTGGTGCTTTCAGGCGGATCGACTATTCCTCGCGACTTGCCGATCCCTGGCCGGGAGCTGAAGGGCGTTTATTTTGCGATGGAATTTTTGGAGCAAAGCAACCGCCGACAAGCTGGTGATCAACTACCTGCGGCAGATGATATTTGGGCAACTGACAAACATGTAATTGTGATTGGAGGTGGAGATACTGGCGCAGACTGTGTAGGTACGTCCAACCGCCACCGTGCAGCATCCATCACTCAAATCGAGTTGCTGTCCAAGCCGCCTACTGAACGCGACCCACTCAGCTGGCCAAACTGGCCAATGGTTTTGCGCACTTCTTCTTCACACGATGAAGGTTGCAATCGACAGTGGGCCATTCAAACCAAACGCTTCATCGGCGATGAGCATGGCAATGTCAAACAACTGGAACTGGTAAATGTAGAATGGGGAATGGATCATGCCACTGGTCGCTACTCTTTCAAAGAAGTACCAGGTACGGAGCAAATCATTCCTTGTGATTTGGCACTGTTGGCCATTGGTTTTGTACACCCCCAACACCAGGGCATGCTCGAACAATTGGGCGTAGAGCTGGATGAACGCGGCAACGTAAAAGCCACTGAACAAAAGTACCAAACTACCAACAAAAAAATCTTTGCCGCTGGCGACATGCGCCGTGGCCAATCCCTCGTGGTTTGGGCCATTTCCGAAGGTCGTGAATGTGCCCGCCAAGTGGATTTGTTCCTGATGGGGCATTCCAATTTGGAGGCGAAGGAGGATTCGCCGTTGATGCTGCACGAGATTGAAGAATAACCGTAGTGTCAACCCTATGTGGCAACCAAATAGAGGCAACCACATAGGGTTGCCTCTACAGTTTTATACGGATTACCGAAAACGAATGTCCTTTCACGTCTACTGTCACTCCCTTCCCTTTTGGTTCAATCATTGTTTCTATCGGGGCGATCACCGCAGGTGCTTCCATGGTATTCTCCGCCTCCAAATTGTCATGTTGTAAGGTGATCAACTTCGCTTTCGCGTCCAGCTTTTTTACCCCATCAATGTTCACTTCCGCAGTTTGTGCCTTAGCTGAAGCGTTCACGATTTTGATGATCAATTCATTGCTGGTTTTATCCAATGTAGCCGATGCATAAAGGCTATCCTGCCCGGTAGCGGGCATTTTATCTTTGTACAGGATGGGGACAATCAGATTGCCCTTATTGGTGGCATACAATTTTTGCACCTGGTAATTGGGCGTAGGCATGACCTTCAAATTGTCGACCCAAATCAGGTTTGGTTTCCATTGCCATCCATCGATGTGTCCAAAAAGGGGTGCATAAGAGGCCATTTGTACCACATCCGCGTTGCGTTCCAACCCGGTCATGTAGGCTGCTTCTGCCAGGGCGGTGCGCCAGTTGTTTTTGTTGTTGACGCTGACTGTTCGGTCACTTTGCCCGGCATATTCTCCCGCAAAAACTTTAGAAACCGATTTGCGGTCGTAATTGTCATAACGTTTGGCATTGGCCAAAAACCACTCTGGGCGACTGTAGTAGTGCTCGTCAATGTACTCGGCCTTCATCTCCCGCAATTCGCCATTGAGATAGTCAAACAACTCTCCACTGTGGTTGATGCCACTGCTGCATACCAATTTGATGTTGGGGTACTCCCGTTTGATGGCGGCCCGGAATACTTTTAGGCGCTCGATGTACTGAGGGCCCCAATTCTCGTTGCCTACGCCCAGCATTTTGAGCTTAAAAGGGGCCGGGTGGCCTAAGTCCGCACGAATTTTACCCCATTTAGTGGAAATTGAACCATTGGCAAATTCAATTAAGTCCAGCGCATCTTGTACGTATTGAGCAAGGTCTTCCAAGGGAGCCACTTCAGCAGAATTGAATTGGCAGGCCATACCACAGTTCAAAATGGGCAGCGGCTCGGCGCCAATATCCTCAGCCAGTTGAAAATATTCCATGAAGCCCAATCCAAAGGTTTGAAAGTAATCGGGTGTAGGGCGGTGGGCAAATTCATAATTCCAGCGATTGATGACCAGTTTGCGGTCTTCAACCGGGCCAATGGTTTTTTTCCATTGGTAGCGTACCGAAAGATCGTGTCCTTCCACAATACAGCCACCCGGGAAGCGAATAAATCCGGGTTTTAAGTCGGCCAGGATTTGTACCATATCTGCCCGCATTCCTCCTTTGCGGCCCTTCCAGGTATCACTGGGAAAAAGGGAGAGCATGTCCAAATCCAATACACCCGTGCCTTCAAACCAGATGTTGAGTTTGGCTTTGGGATCAGTGGCATTGGAGACAAAGCTCGTTTCGCCTTTCTGCCATACATCAGCCGTTTCTTTTGGGACAAAAATACCAGAACCAAGAATCTCTCCTTTTTCACTTACCAATTCCAGATGGACTTTGGCATTTCCACTGGGAAGGCGGTACAATACCGAAAAATCGTAGCGCAAGCCCTTTTTGATCCCCATACCTCGAAAGCCTTCATTGGTCAGGCCCAGGCTGTCTTTAGGGGTTTTATTCAGTGTAACCCGCAAAAATCGGGGATTGGTTTCTGCTTTGTCTGGTCGGTTTATGATCAAGAGTTGAGAACCAAAATTGATGTTTCCCATTGCTTTGCTGCTCTTGATTTGCCAGCCCATTAGCGGCTTGAAGAATTCAAAAGAGCGGTTTTTGATCAGTTCGGCGTACAACCCACCATCAGCACCCAGGTTGATGTCTTCAAAAAAAATGCCCCACATGGTAGGTGAAACGGCAGCGCCGGGTTTGTCGGCTTGAACAGAAAAAACAGCCTTGTTTTGGGCAAAAACCTGGGTCGCTTGCAACAGGAGAAGGAAAAAAAGGACTGGTATTTTCATGTTTCGTTTGTCAATAGTTGATGAATAGACAAACTTAAAAAATTTTACGAGTTTGGTTGAAGGAAAGAAGTCATTGACCTTTGCGGACTTGTATCAATGGACGGATTGTAGTATTTTGCATGCAAATGTTGGATTATGATACTGCCTGAAGCGAATTACGTGGTTGATACACAAGGACAGAAGGTCTTCGTCCAGGTATCTATACAGGATTGGGAAAATTTGATCCATGAAATAAAACGAATGGAAGATTTATTGGCCTTCAAAGTAAAGCTCAAGGAGGCTTTTCGAGAGGTTCGTCAAATCAAAAGAGGGGAAATACAGGGCATTAGTTTAAGTGAGCTGATCGATGAGCTATAGGATCATTGCAGTACCCTCCTTTAGCAGAGATGCCAAAAGGTTGAGCAAAAAATATGTTTCGCTCAAAGGGGAGCTTCAAACCTTGCAGAGTGAACTCCTGCAAAACCCAAGACTGGGTACGCTCATTCGCGAAAATACCTATAAAATAAGGCTAGCTGTAAAAAGTAAGGGCAAAGGCAAAAGTGGTGGTTTAAGGATTATTACACATGTATTTGAGGTAGAAATTGAGGTTACTGAACAGGAGAAAGAGCAACGTACAACCATAGTACTTGTCTCCATTTATGATAAATCGGAAATGGATAATCTGCCAGATAAGGAATTGCGGGAATTAATTGAGGGTATTGAGGATGAACTTAGTGGGGAGGAAAATTGATTGGCTAGCAAAACCCGGTACAATCATGCAAAACAGCGGTTTTCTAAAGGTTTTATTCAACTTAATTTCGAGTAGGTTATGGAACAAGAAATGAATCCACGCTTTATCCGCATAGCTGAACTTATTGAAAACCTGGAGAACGTAAGCAAGATGATCGACTTACATCGCCAGGTTCCTCAACATGAATCCATGGTGAACCAATATGAGTTGAAGCGAGAAGAATTCGTGGAAGAATTACGGGATATTTTCAAATCCTTGAGTGTAAGGTTGGAATTGACAGAAGTGGCGTAAGTCCGTTCTATTGGTTTCCGCATTAAAGTTGTCAGCAATTGTTAATCCGCAATTAGGACAGTGGATATCAAACGAACTTTTGGAGCTAACTTCCACTCAAAGTCCTAAAAGTAAACGCCCACTCCGACTCCCCATGCTCCCTCAAATACAGCAAGCGATCTCGCCCTTCTTCAGTTGTAGGCAATGTACCAGCGGGTACCCACCACAAGGCCATATGTGCTACCTCCATTTTTTCAAACCAACGCGTCCGGTCGCGGAAGACTTGCACATGAGCGGACTTGTAAGCAAAATTTTTGAGGTCTTCAATGCTTTCCCATACCGACATGTTGACGATCAGTAGCGAGTCGCCAAATACGTCGATGTTGGTGGCGTTGCCACTTTCTTCTTTTAGTCGCCAGACAAAACCTGGGCTACTTTCTGCCAGGGCGTTGATGTCATTAAGTTGACGGACGAAATCAGCAATGAGCGGGTCGTCAATGGGGGCCAGAAGGCGGGCGATGTTGATTTGTGCGAGATGATTTTGTGGCATGGATGTTTCATGATTTAGTTATCCGAAAAATCATCTGCATTATTGAATGATTCTAAGTCTTCCTTTTGTTGGTTTTGCTCATCCAATCTTTCATTTTTAACTCTATCGATAAATTCAAGGTCAACATGAAGTATGGTCATGATGAATTGATCTGTACATCCGTTTGAAATCATTTCTCTAGTGGTATTGATCAATGTTTGCTCGATACCTTGCTCGATACCTTTTTCGATACCTTTTTCGATACCTTGTTCAATACCTTGTTCAATCCCTTTTTCTAAAATCATTTCATATGTTGTCATGGCTGCTCTATTTATGTTGTGAGGAAGCGACTCAAAAAATTGCTGCACCTTCTCTTCAGCAATTTCAGTATTTTTGAAAAAATATGCAAGGATAAGAACGATAAAATCATTTTGTGTATCGTCTTGATCCAGATTTGCAAAAATGATGTGTGCATTTCAACCTTCATAAAAAAAGCGGCAACAGATGTTCACATCCGCTGCCGCTTCACTCAATATTGCGAAATAAAAACTTACAAATTACCTTTCTTCAACTCTGAAACCGCGTAATCCGCAGCTCTGGCCGTCAGCGCCATGTAGGTCAAAGATGGATTGACACAGTTGGCCGAAGTCATGGCAGCACCGTCCGTTACGAATACGTTAGGAGCCGCCCAAACCTGGTTGTATTTGTTGAGCACCGAGTTTTTGCGGTCGGTACCCATGCGGGCCGTACCCATTTCGTGGATGCCCAATCCAAGGGCAGGTTCGCTGCCTCTGGAAGTTACGTTCTTTGCGCCCATTGCTTCCAGCATTTCGGCAGCATCAGTTTGCATGTCTTTGCGCATGTTGAGCTCGTTGCTGGTATAGCCGGCATCCACCACGATTTGTGGCAAGCCCCATTGGTCTTTCTTGTCGGGGCTAAGGAACATCATGTTGTCTTTGTAAGGCAACCATTCTCCGAAACCGCCCATGTTTACACTCCAGGGGCCAAGAGAAGTCAATTGCTTTTTGAAGTCTTCACCAAAGCCTAGAATGTCGCGGTTCCAGCCCATACGCGTTCCGCCGCCCTGGTAACCAAAACCACGGATATAGCCCTTCCCTTCTTGATAGAGGTTGCGGTATCGAGGAATGTAGAAGCCATTTGGCCTGCGGCCAAAGGTCGTTTTATCCAATTCACCTTCAAAAGTACCGCTAGCGCCCACGCCCAAGTGGTGGTCCATCAGGTAGCGCCCCAAAGAACCCGACTCATCCAAGCCAGCATCACCGTACCGTTGGGTTTTGGTGTTCATCAAAATGCCCGTGGAAGCAACACAGGAGGCATTAACGAAGATAATTTTGGCAAAAAACTCCATTGGTTGTTTGCTCAACTCATCAACTACGTTTACCCCTTTGGCTTTGCCAGTGGTTTCGTCATAAATCAAAGATCCCACAATGGAGTGTGGGCGGAAGGTCATGTTGCCCGTGCGCTCGGCAGCAATCAGGGTAGCGCCGTTGCTGCTGAAGTAGGCACCATAGGGGCATCCTCTGGAACAGAGGTTGCGGTATTGGCATTTGCCGCGGCCCAAGGCGAGTTGCTCCTGCGTAGGTGCAGTCAAGTGGGCAACGCGACCGGGAATCACCTTACGGCCATTCCATTTCTTTTCAACCGAACTTTTGAGGATTTTTTCCGCAGCGGTCAGGTCCATGGCCGGTTGGAAATCACTATCGGGCAAGTGTGCCAGATTTTCTACCGATCCACTAATGCCTGCGAAGCGCTCTACATAGCTGTACCAGGGCGCAATGTCGTCGTAATTGATGGGCCAAGGGGTGGCAATGCCATCTTTGGCATTGGCTTCAAAGTCCATTTGGCTCCAGCGGTAAGTCTGCTTACCCCAGGTAATCGAACGGCCCCCTTTGTGGTACCCGCGCATCCAGTCGAAACGTCTTTTTTCGATGTAAGGATGGTCGGTATCCTTGACAAACAAGTAAGCTGTACCCTCGTTTTGTACGGTATAGCCAGTGCGGGCTTGCACACTTTGTTGCTTTATGCTCTCTTCGGGAGAGCGCCCCATGTGAGGCAAATCCCAAGGCATACTCATCGTGGTCTGGTAATCGACTACGTGACGTAGATCGCGGCCTCTTTCGAGTACCAGCACTTTAAGCCCTTTTTGGGTCAATTCTTTGGCAGCCCAGCCGCCGGATATTCCTGATCCTACTACAATGGCGTCGAAGGTATTTTCTGCAACTACGCCGTTATGGTTGATTTGCATGGATGTGCTTTTTTCGTTGGTCATCAATTGTATGCAAGGGTGCAGTACAAAATATGACGATTGACTTACAAATAAATTTTGTCTCCCATTTTGTACAACTCCTCTCCACTCCAGCGCCCTGGGGCAATCTGGTACTCAAAAGCAGTTGTGGCGCCTACTTCGCTGTTTACGAAGCAGAACTTCACCAAATCCTTGGTCATGCGGATGAATCCGGGCTTGCCTTTAACGGCGCGCTCCGCTTTCTCCATTTCGGTCAATACTTCGATTTGCTTGGCCTTGCTCAATTTGGCAAAACTTGCACCTTGCTTGGTTTTGCAATCGGCATCAAGATTTACCATGCCATCCATGATCAGTTTCTGGTCATCGGCTTTGTAGCAATCCTGGAGCAAAATTTCAAACAAACGTGGTACCCCAGCTTCGACAGCTCCCGGTGTATCCGTTTTAGGGATGATGCATTCGGAAATGGCAGCCAATAACTTACGTTGTTTGCCAGCCAAAAGGGTTGGCTTGATTCCATCGCCCAATGGCTCGGCGATGCGGGCAAAGACAGATTCCGGCAAGGCCAAGGAGGCTCCGAAAAATGCCGTTACGATCTTTACAGCTTCTCTTCTCTGCATGATTGAAAAAGAATTAAAACCCGCGAATGCATTCAGTATAAGGAATGAATTTCTTCTTGGGTATGAGTTGATACTTGTGGATGATTCGATTCTCTAAAAGCAAACAAGCGCGGTAAAAATAGCAAGAGGAAATGGTTTTTTTCTGTAAAATAATCAGTGTTTGACCAAAGGTTTGCAATAAGATTTTGAATGGCCAATTGACGACAAATCATTGCATGGAAATTCTAATAAAAAACGGGTGGATAACAGCACTGTCATCCACCCGAAGCGATTCAAAATAGACTTATTTTAAATTCGTTTAGTTGAGTACATACCGAACGGCAAGCGCACCATAAGTCTGGAAACTGTTGTAGTAAAAATCCCCAACAACGTAAGTTGGAACCCAGTCAGCAGTTAGGCTGATTGGTGTATTTGGGAATTTATAATCTAAACCCAAGTACCCAGAAATACCAACGCCAATTTTTCCATAATTGTCGTAATAAGCATTGCCGTAATTGTTGATGATTGCACTGGCACCGAAACCATAATACCATTGTAACCCATCAACGCCGTTGATAGGTTTATGGATTTGATAAGCGGCGCCAAGGTGGATGGAGTTGAAGCCAAAGCCAGAAAAACCGCCATATGATCGGTAACCGGCAAATAACTCAACCGCATTGGATTCAGAAATGAAAGTTTTGTAGGAAATAGAGACAGGATAGCCCAAACGTAACCCAATTGCAGATTTGTACTCTTGGGCATGAATCGCGTTACTAAACAAAATAGCTCCTAAAAAGGTGAACAGGAAAAAAAGTTTTTTCATCGTATTAGAGTTTAAGGATTAACAAGCGTGCTGTTAAAAGACGGGTAAAAGAGCAACGGCAAAGACAGATTAGGTAAAACGGGTTAAAACAATAACCAAAATCAGGCAGAAAAACTTTTTGATGAGCGTAAAATTACCATTTTTTCTCATCACTGCGCAACCCATTTCTGATGAAAAATGCGTTAAGAGAGACAAACGTTGGTAATTAATGGACATATTTCGTGAAAAACCAATTTTGAAGTAGGAGTTAATCCAAAAAAAAATTAATTTCACTCCTTAAACTTGAGTTCCAGGCAATGCAATGAATTGCCCAGACGTACGCCTAAATAATGAAGCAACCCGTAATTTTTTTGGCATTTGCCAATGATAAAGATGATCACTTGCCCTTGCTGGACGAGGAGCGTAAGGTCATTAACGGGCATTTGCTTCCACTGGCCAACGATCAGTTTCTCCAATTGGTCATCGAGCCTACCGCTACCACTGCCGATTTGAGTCGCTACATTACTGATTTGAAAGACCGGGTTGCCATTTTTCATTATGGCGGTCATGCGGGTAGCCGGGATGTTTTTTTGCACGATCAAGCTGCCAATTCGGATGGCGTTGCTCAATTGTTGGCCTTGCAAAAGGAGTTGAAGTTGGTATTTCTTAACGGTTGCTCTACCCGGGCTCAGGTTGGTTTGTTACAAGAGCTAGGCATTCCAGCCGTCATTGCCACTGCGGTACCCATTGCAGACAATGCTGCCAAAACTTTTTCGGATGTATTTTATCGGGCTTTGGCCGAAGAGCATACCCTGGAGGAGGCTTATAAATTGGCGGCTGCCAACCACCTGATGACCACCGGGCAGGCGGCCGGAATCAACCGTGGGGTTCGAGTTCGCAAGGAAGAAACCGAAGTGCTGCCCTGGGGATTGTACATTACCGAAGGCAAAGAAGCCGTGCTGAATTGGAAAATATCCCGCCAAAACACTGGATCATTTATCATTCGAGGCGCGGGCTTGAAATACAGCGGGGTTGTCATCAATCAAAAATTGGTGATGGCCATTGCCAATGCCATTGCGCCGTATAGCCGAAACATTCAACTCCTTTTGGATGAGGCCAAATCCAAGAACCGCGAACCCAAAATGCGCGATTTGCGGGTTGCGGTAATCGATTCTTTTCCTACGCCAATTGGCATGCATCTGCGCAAATTGTTGATTGTAGAGGAAATAAGTACCGATCGCTTGCAAAAAATCGTTAATCTTTATCAAGTTTCCTCCCAATTTTTGGCCTATGTTTTATTGGCACAAGTTTGGGATGAAAAATTCAATCAACCTGGTTTTAAAATTTTACCCCAGACTCAAGCTACTTTGAATGCGTTTTTTGCACTTTCTAGTGCGGATAGTCAGACCTATAACTTTGTAACCCTCATTCAGGCACTGGGAGATACATTGGTGGAAAACAGTACACCTTTATTTGTGGAAGAGTTTGTCACGCTGCGCAAACAATACCTTGAAGATCCAGAACTGCAAAAGGCGGTGCTTTTTCTGGAAGAAATGAAGCGGGAACTCATGGGTTCGGTGGCTGCAGATGAAATCGAAAGTTTTTGTGTGCAAGGTGAAGACAATTTGTGCCTGATATTCAAACACATTGGTTTTGCTGCAAAATATACGCTGGCTACGATCAAAATGATTGAACTGATCAAGGCAAGGCATGCTACTCCAAAATACAAACACAACCTCGTAGTACTCAATCAGCTTACTGCTGCCATCGGCGTACTGGATGATGTGTTGGAATCCATAGAATACACCGACAACAATTCGGTGATTCTGATGCGAGACGAGGAAACGGTAAAACCATCCCTCAATTTATCGCCATTTCTCTTGGATGAAAATGCACTTTCTGGCCAGCAAAATTCTAAATTGTTCTTTTTTACGAGTAGAGAGGGCCGTCAATTGAATTTTACCTTGATTGACAATCTCAAAGATACCTTGAACATAACTGGAGACAATTATCCAGTAGTGACAGAGCTTTTTGATGGCTTTTTTCATAAATTTTTGCCATGACCCGTACACCTTTCAAGTTTTTGGATGCCTACGGTAAAGCAGATACCGAAATCTTCTTCGGACGTGAAGAGGAAGTAGAATCGCTGTATCAAATGAGCTTTCAAACCAACTTAATGCTGGTTTATGGCGTGTCAGGTACGGGCAAAACCAGTTTGGTACAGTGTGGACTGGCCGGAAAATTTGAATCCAGCGATTTGTTTGACATTACCATTCGACGCAAAAATAACCTCAATGATTCGTTTAGTGAAGAATTGAAAAAACACGATCTGGAAGCTGCTTTTGAAACCGACTTCACCCCGGATCAAATGATCCATTCCTTGTATTTGGATTACTTGCGCCCGATTTACCTCATTTTTGATCAATTTGAAGAATTGTTCATTTTGGGTTCTCCACAAGAGGAGGCCGCATTTGTCAAAACCGTAAAAAAATTGTTGCAAGCCGAACTTCCTTGCAAGTTAATCTTTGTAATTCGCGAAGAATACCTCGGGCATTTATCGGGTTTTGAAAAAGCCGTACCTCAAATTTTTGACAAACGACTGCGGGTAGAGCCCATGAGTCGGGGCAATGCCAAAAGGGTCATCATCAATACCCTCCACAACGATAAAATCAAGGTGGTTTTGAGTGACGATATGGTTGCCGAGACCATCATCGATAAAGTAACCGAAGGCATGGGGCGGGTACAACTGACCTACCTTCAGGTGTTTTTGGATAAATTGTACCGTGTCGCCTCATTGCGAGGCGGCTCCGAAGTAGTGTTTGATCATGACCTGGTCAATGAAATTGGCCGCATTGAAGATGTTTTGCGCGACTTTCTGGACGAACAACTCGATGTGTTTGCCCAGGAAATTGATTCCAGGGAATTGGGGTTGAAATGGCTCAAACTCTTTGTATCCGATAAAGGCACCAAAATACCCATCAAACGCCAATACATTGAACGCGCCATGCCCGAATTGGGCCGTTTAAAGCATTTTAACTACCTCCAATTTTTTGTCAATCACCGCATCTTGCGACCGCTTGACAACGATCAGTACGAATTGGTACACGACAGTCTGGCACTGAAGCTGTCCCAAACCAAAACTGCGGGCTTGCCCATGCCTTTGCAAGTGCCTGCACAACAACTGCCCGCCAATCCTTTCCTCAATTTTTCGGCCTATGAACCAGAGATGGCAGAATTGTTTTTTGGCCGGGAAAAAGAAATCAGAGAACTGTTCGATAAGGTTGTCAACGATACCGAAGTGCGAACAACCCTGGTTTTTGGGCCGATTGGCGTAGGCAAAACATCCTTATTGCGGGCAGGGCTGATCCCCAGGGTAAAACAGTTGTTTCGTACGGCCTATATTGCCTTGAGTCGGGAATTGTTCGAGCAAACTATTTTCACCGAAATATTTTTAAAACCACCCAAAAAAGAAGATATACCGCTGCTCTTAACCCTCTTTTTTGGTGTTGATGCCCCTTCTATAGCCCCGGATGAACGAAAAGTGCTCATTTTTGATCAATTGGAAGAGTTGTTTATCTGGATTCCAGAAACCACCCAATTGGAGCTTTTTTACCGACATCTGGCTCATTTGTTAGATGGCAACCACAATTGTGATCTCGTGCTGGTGATTCGGGATGAGTTTTTTGCCAATTTGCAAGACCTTGAGACCTATATTCCAGGTATTTTAGAAGAACAAATGCGCGTTAAATATTTAGACAAGACTACGACTACCGAAGTGATTCGCCGAAATTTGCATTATGCTGCGGTCGAATTGGAGAATGATACAGTGATGGAGCGCATTTTGGACAATGTGCTGGAAGGGGATGGTAAAATCAATTTGACGTTTTTGCAATTGTACATGCATAAACTGCTGAGCACTTGAAAAGAATTACGCTCGACAGCCTGAGTAAATTGGGCATAGGGAACAACATGGTGGAAGACCTGCTCGATCAGCAGGTTCGTGAAATCGAAGCCATCCTCGGGGAAGAATACCGGGGCATGGGCAACAAGGTTTTGTCTATGTTTGTACAAAGCGGGAATCGAGTGCAACTCAGCGAAGACAACATTGCAAATGAGCTGTATGCCAAAAAGGGAATTCCCCGCAGTAAAATAGAGCGGGTTCTGGCCCAAATGACCAGTACCAATCTGCTGCGTAAAACCCCTGGCGGCAAATACGAACTCAGCAATAACCTCCTGGCACAACGTGCCTTTCAAAAGGTAGAAGCCGAAAACCGGGTATTGCGTACCATGCGCTCTACCATTCGGGATCGCATGCAACGCAAGGAGTTTCTGGATGAACATTACCTCAATTACATTACGTCTTCTCTTGAGTTATTAGAATTAAACCCTGAAGAGACTGATTTTGTAAGGGAATCTCGGGAAGCAATCCAGCGCAACAAAAGGCGGAGAGGCTATTTGTTTGTTTTTATTTTTATGGCCATCACTGCAATGGCATTATTAGCCTGGTTTCAAAGTCGGGTAGCCGAAAAGAATTCCAAGGAATTGGCACAAATAAATATCCAACTCAATGAAAGCCGTGATAGCTTAAATCAGGCACTGGAAACTGAAAAAGAATCTGCAAATACCATTCAGCAAAGTCTGGATTTTGCGATTGCCGAAAAAAAAAGAGCTGATTCATTGGCCAAGGTCGCAAAAGAATATGCATCCAAAGCCAAAGCCGAAGCCGCACGTGCCAACGAAAATGCCCGGCAGGCTCGGATCGAAAAAAACCGAGCAGAAACAGAAGCCAAAAGTGCCATTGCTTCCAAAGAAGCAGCACTCCGTGCCGAAGCAAAGGCCACTCAATCGGCTGAAAAGGCAGAACGCTTGAGAATAGAGGCCGAAAACGCGGAAAAAGATGCTGATAAAGCCCGTAAACGCGCTGTAGTTTTCAGCAATGCAGTAATTGCCCTCAATGCGGCCCTCAAGAGTCAAGAGCTTGACGATCCACGTTTGCAAGCTCTGGTGGCTCGGCAAGCCTACAATATTGTCAGTTCCTCTCCAGAATTGGGATTGACGCGCCATCCTTACATCTACAACGCTTTGTATTACGCCGTCAAAGACGTAGATCCATCCACCCAGTTCAGATCAAAAGCCCAGGAAGGTTCGATCCGTGACATTGTTTTTCACAGCAATGGCAAACGATTCTTTACAACTGGGAGTGATGGCAAAGTGATTCAATGGGACATTGATGAATGGAACGCTTTAGGTGTACCTGCCCACCGTCGAACTTTATTGCCTTTTGAGGGGGATGCGGTTCACAATTCACTTTCGCTAAGTGCCAACGAAGATCAGTTGCTGGTGGGGGGAGAACTGAGTTACATGCAAGTGTACAATTTTGGCAACAAAACAACCCAACGGATTCCCTGGCCAAAAGGGAAATCCCACGAAGAGTTAACCGCCAGCCACTTTCTCAACAATACCGGGGCTGTTGCCGGGATGGGATTCAGACATGCTTATTTTAAGAGCGGGAGCAATGCTCCAATGCGCGAAATTCCTAAATTATACTCTGGAGCGAGTACTTTTTTGGAAACCGAAAGGGGGATCATTCCTTTGAGTGCTCAATTTATCTACCGCGATGGTGATACCGAATTCAACATCGAAGGCTTGATCAATGGCCGCATGGTTCGTCAGGAAAGACATACCCGAAATATTACGCTCCAAAGCAACTATGGCGTTTTGACAGGACTGGCTGCACAACAAAGTAGCGGGGCAGGACTGATGGCTTTTGGTTTTCAAAATGGCCAGATTTTGTTGGGCCGTATGGATGTGGCAACACTCGACATCAATAACCTGGTCCCTTTATTCAAGCAAAACCAATCTCCGATTGTCCATCTAGCGTTTAGCCCCAATGGACGATACTTGGCCGCGGCCAGTTTGGACGGTAGGGCAACGCTGTGGGACTTGAAAATTTACGAAAGCGACCCCACCTATCAGCCTTTGTTGTTGGAAGACCATGAGGGTTGGGCTACCTCGATCTGTTTTTCACCAGATGAACGGTTTTTACTGGTGGGAACCAAAAACGGTGAAGTCGCTTTTTGGAATCTCGACCCCAGGGTTTATGCAGAACACCTTTGCAATCAATTGCGTGCTCGCTACCTTTCGCCCCGTTATGATGAAATGGAATCCACCGATTGGCGTCGTTTTTTTGGTAACGATATAAAACAACAGAAGGTATGTGGTGGCAATTGAAAACCTATAGCCCAGCCCAAATCGGGTACTCATGCCCCAGCTCATACCTGGGGGGAATGATTGTAGCCCTCCTGCTTTTTAGCTCCACATTTGTATCTGCCCAAAGAGACAGTTGCCAGGATAACCTCAGTAAAGCCAATCAGTTGTATGAAATAGGAAAACTTAGCCAGATCATTACTACTCTGGGAGGTTGCCCTTATGATCGAGACCAAAGTCGGAGTTTTCGGCGTACAGCGCTAAATCTCTCTACTGAAGCTTATATTTTTATGGACAGTACCAAATTGGCTCAGCATACCTTATTGAAATTGCTGCAAGTCGATCCGTTTTACAAAATAAATGCCGAAATACCGGAAATGCGCTATTTGCGTCAGCAAGTAGTGAGCTTCCCCTGTGCAGAGATATCGGGCAGTTTTGGCCCAATTCTTTTTACTTCAGCTCAATTTTCAAGTTCAACAACCGTACCTGGAGCGAGTATGATCAGCCGCGAGCAAATTTTAAAGGGCGCTGATGGAGATTACGACATCGACTGGGCTTTCCAGGGTGGTATTGATATTGGAATGGCTTTATACCGGCATTCTAACTTTGATTTGCATTTCGGGGTAACCGTTTCCCGTTATTCGTTTCGATATTTAATGCAGCTGGAAAATGTAGAAAGCCAAAATGGCGAATTTGACAACGCCTCGCTTTTCGTGGCAGAAAAGCATCTCTGGCTGCGGGCACCAGTTTATTTGTCACTCAATCTGGTTCCGCGTGACGAGATGGTGAATCGCCACTTGATTCCTTACCTCAAATTGGGAGGCAGTTTTGACTATCTTTTGAGCAATACTGCCAAACTGAGTACACTGAAACTCACTTACCAATCTGATTCAACAGTTATCATTTCTCCTGCGCAAAAAATAGGCGATTACCGAAAATCCACTACATTTTCTATTATCGGCGGGGCTGGATTAAAATTACACTTGCACCGCTTGTTCTTTTTGATGGATGCACAATACACCTACACTTTACAAAACCTGCGCAACACCAACAACGATCCATTGACCATTCAGAAATTTGCTTACGCTGATAATGACTTTAAATTGAGTAATTTAAGTTTGCACTTTGGTTTAGGCTTTTTCTTGTTTAGGGCAAGAGTCAGGTGAAAAACACCATCGTTCTCCTTGTCTATTTATCCACTGCAAACGTTTGTTCTATTTTCAATCCTCTTCTCGGCATCAAAATTTAGGATTTTAGCCGTACCTTTCCACCGTGTTATTGTTCACAAAATTGAATTATAATGGTTGAGCATTTAAATGACAGCAGTGTCAAACTAAAGCGCATTTTTATTGAATCTCGCTTGCCAGAAGAGCTTGAACCCCTACAAGAAATGGCCAACAACCTTTGTTGGTCCTGGAGTCAAGATGCTACCGAGCTGTTTAAACAAATCAGTCCGGAAAACTGGGAAGCGCTCAACTACAATCCAATCGCAATACTGGATCAACTCGGTGTTGAAAGAGCACAAGAGTTGTTGAAAGATAAATCATTCATGAGCCTAATGTCCAAAGCTCATGCGTCTTTCAAAAAATACCTTGGAGAAAAACCTGCAGACAACAGCCCCAAAATTGCTTATTTCAGCATGGAGTTTGGTTTGCATATTTCTGCTCGGCTCTATTCTGGTGGTTTGGGTGTACTTGCAGGTGATTTTCTGAAAGAAGCCAGTGACGAAAACGTCAATATGGCTGGAGTTGGCCTCTTGTACCGCTATGGCTATTTTGAGCAAAGCATCTCCTTGTATGGCGATCAGGTCAACAACTATACGCCACAGGAATACACCAAGATGCCGATGCACCCGGTGCGTGACAACAACGGCGAGTGGCTCAAAATAATCATTGATATGCCTGGCCGTCAGGTATTTGCCAAGGTTTGGGCATTGCCGGTTGGCCGTATCCCACTTTACTTGCTCGACACGGATCTGAACGAAAATACCTGGGAGGATCGCTCCATTACACACCACTTGTATGGTGGAGACAAAGAACACCGCCTCAAGCAGGAAATGTTTTTGGGTATTGGAGGAATTCGCGCCTTGGAAGCACTTGGTTTTGAGGCTGATATTTACCATTGCAACGAAGGCCATGCTGCATTTATGGGGCTGGAAAGAATGCGCGGATTGATTCGCAAACAGCACCTGACTTACCCTCAAGCGATGGAAGTAGTTCGTTCCTCTTCCTTGTTTACTACGCACACCCCGGTACCTGCCGGCCACGACTACTTTACCGATGAATTGTTGCGCAAATACATGACGGAGTATTGCTCGCAGTTGGGCATTACCTGGTATGATTTTATGGGACTGGGCCGCATCGATGCTGCCAACAACGAAGAACCTTTCTCGATGAGTCACCTGGCCATTCACCTGTGCCAGGAAGTAAACGGAGTAAGTGAATTGCACGGCCTGGTTTCTCAGCAGATGTTCAAAACGATGTTCCCGGGCTACAACCAGCAGGAATTGCACGTAGGTTTTGTAACCAACGGCGTGCATTACCCTACCTGGATTGCCAACGATTGGCACAAGCTGTTTCAGGAATATGCGGGGGATAATTTTATCAAGAACCAAGCCGACCTCAAGAACTGGGAAGGCGTTCAGAAAATCCCGGCGAATCGGATTATGGAGATCCGCAAGATGCTGAAAAACCGCTTGTTGCACTACGTAAAGGACAAAATGAAGACCGAATTGACGCGACGTGGTGAAAAACCAGGCCGCATCTTTGAGGTACTCAACAACATTCCTGAAAACGCACTGGTTATCGGTTTTGCTCGGCGCTTTGCCACTTACAAGCGCGCTCACCTGTTGTTCCAAAACCCGGAGCGCCTCGCGCAATTGGTTGGAGACAAACAGCGCCCAGTGATGTTTATATTTGCTGGTAAAGCCCACCCTGCTGACCAACCAGGACAAAAACTCATCAAAGACATCGTCAACCTGTCCAAGCGCCCGGAATTTACAGGAAAAGTGATTTTCCTGGAAGGGTACAATATGGAAATGGCGCGATTACTGGTACAGGGGGTAGATATCTGGCTCAATACCCCAACACGTCCTTTGGAAGCTTCCGGTACTTCAGGCATGAAAGCAGCCATGAATGGAGTAATGAACTTCAGTGTATTGGACGGATGGTGGGCAGAAGGTTATCGCTCAGACTCTGGTTGGGCACTTCCCCTCGAAAACACCTATGATGATCCCGTATTGCAGGATGAGTTGGATGCAGAAACGCTCTACAATACGTTTGAGGAAGACATCATTCCTACCTACTACAACCTCAACGAAGCAGGTATTTCTGAAGATTGGGTACAATACATTCGCAATGTGATCTCCAAAGTAGGGCCTCGCTTTACCATGAAGCGCATGATGGACGATTATTTTGCCCGCTACTACAACAAGTTGGCCAAGCGGGGCGGACAGCTCAAGCAAGACCATTTCAAAGACGCTAAGTTAATGGCGGATTGGAAAAAACAAATGCAACAACGTTGGTCGGGCATTCACCTGGTGGATCGCGATATTTTTGATACCGATAATTATTCGTTGACCCTTGGGGAAAGCTTTAAAGTGGGTGTCAAAGTGTATTGCAATGGTGTCAAACCTGAGCATTTGGGGATCGAAGTATTGTTCTTCAAGCGCAAGAGTGATACGGAATTGGAACTGCGCAATACCCATCCTTTGTCTTTGACACTCGGTACTGGAGATATTGCTACGTTTGAATCTGAAATCAACCCACAAATGTCGGGTGTATACGAATATGGTTTCCGTTTGTACCCCAAGCACGAAAGCCTGCCACACCGTCAGGATCTAAGCTTGATCAAATGGTTGTAAACCAAGATTTCAAAATAGGATAAAAAGAAATGGCGCTCAAAATTTGGGCGCCATTTGCTTTTTCAATAAAGTTCGTCTATACAGGATTAAATGCAAAAGAATTGGGTTAGCCACCGAATTCGATTCAAAATAACGGCGGTTCGAAGGCATTCTCTATCCCTACAAGTAGGTAAATTTGAGGCATTTAGCAAAAAAAGCTAAAAAAGCATCAGGAATACCCCAAAATCTTCAGCATTTCGTCCGAAGTTTGCTCCGGTTGATACAAACGATCCACGATGTTTCCTTGAGGATCCTTGTAAATCAATACATGCTTGGGCGAAGGAATCAGGCAATGCTTGATGCCACCATATCCACTGATTTGATCCTGATAAGCCCCTGTATGGAAAAAACCAATAAACAAACGCTCGGGTTCATCGTTTTCGAAAGCGGGTAAAAATACTTGGGCCTGGTTCACTTCCGCATTGTAGTAATCCGAATTGTCGCAACTTAAGCCTCCGATATTCACCCTTTGGTATTCATTGTACCATTTATTGATGGGCAACAGAATAAAACGTTCGCCAATACCCCACACATCGGGTAGGGTAGTCATCAACGAATTGTCGATCATGTACCAACGCTCCGCGTCGTTTTGTTGCTTTTGCGTCAAAACCGAAAATATTGCTGCCCCACTTTCTCCTACGGTGTATTTGCCAAACTCAGTAAACAAATCCGGTTCTGGGATTTGCTCTTTTTGACAAGCCTGGAGAATGGTTTTGACAATCTCTTTGATCATGTATTTGTAATCAAACTCAAAACCCAGCGAGTTGCGAATGGGCATGCCGCCACCGATGTTCAGAATTTGCAAATCTTCAGAATCCCGGCGCAAGTTGGCATATAGGCGCACCGCTTTGCGCAATTCACCCCAATAATACAAACTGTCTTTGATGCCAGTATCGACAAAAAAATGCAGCAATTTCAGTTTGAACTTGGGGTTGTTTTTGATTTTTTCATTGAAAAAAGGCAACACATCCGAATTGCGGATACCCAGACGGGAGGTATAAAACTCAAAATTAGGCTCTTCTTCGGTGGCCACCCGGATGCCAATTTTGCATTCCCCCTGGATGTGCTGATCGTAAAACTCAATCTCCTGAATATTGTCACATACCGGGATCACGTTTTCAAACCCATCGTGGATCAGGTCTACAATCCGTTGTTTGTAGTGATCGGGTTTGAAACCATTGCAAACAATGGTGATGTCCTTTTCGACCAGTCCTTTTTTGTACAATTTGCGAATCAAATCGATGTCAAAGGCCGAAGAAGTTTCCAATTGTACATCGTGCTTGATGGCTTCCTCCAGGATATAGCTAAAGTGATTGCTCTTGGTACAATAGCAGTATTGGTATTTGCCATTGTAATTGAGCGACTTCATGGCGCGGGTGAATAAATTGCGCGCTTTTTTGATTTGCGCTCCAATCTTGGGCAGGTAGGTCAGCTTGAGTGGAGTCCCGTATTTTTCAATCAAATGCATCAGAGGTACCCCGTTGAAAACCAGGTAGCCATTGGCATCGATGTCGAAACCTTCTTGTGGAAAATAGAAGGTTTGGTCAATCAGGTCAAAGTATCTATTGGTACCGTTCACTTGAGCCAGCGATTTAAATGGTTGAGCAAACTTGTTGCAGGAAGAGTCAGATCAAATTCTAGTATTGAAGTGCTCTAAACGCGGTGCAAAGCTAATATTTGCCCCCATTAATTCTTGCGAATTCATGTATTTTGTGCCATTAAAACCACTTTCTATGGAACAACTCGACGCCCTCAACCAAGTGGCCGAATTTCACCGTACTTTTCAACACCCCATTGAACCCCAACCCATCATTCCCGCCGAAGCGCGCTGTCGCTTGCGTGTAGCCTTGCTCGAAGAAGAAGTCGCCGAGTTGAAAACGGCCATTGCCAAAGGCGATTTGGTTGAAATTGCCGATGCCCTTTGCGACATCCAGTATGTCTTGAGTGGAGCCGTATTGGAGTTTGGGATGGGCGAAAAATTTCGCGAACTTTTTGATGAGGTACAGCGCTCCAACATGAGCAAAGTATGCAAAACCCAAGCTGAAGCCGAAGCTACTGCTGAGTATTACCTCAACGAACGTGGGGTGGAAAGTTACATCCGCGAAGTACCGCCGTACTTTTTGGTTTATCGAAAAGATGATGACAAAACCTTGAAATCAATTAACTATTCGCCCGCAAATCTAGAACGGATATTGTTGTAAATCATGGGTTTTGAGATGCATACAACTATGCATAGCGATACAATTATGCTACACAGAACCTTAAATAAAACCAGAATCATGAAAAAACTCCTAGTCTTTACGCTATTTTTTGGGTTAAGCCTGGTTGCTTTTGGCCAAAAAGAATTGCCTGAATTTGCGGTCACCCAAGCGGAAGTAGAAATTCCCCTGCGGTTTTTAGCGTCTGATGAAATGGGCGGCCGTCGCACTGGATCTACAGGCAATCTGCTTGCCGCACGGTACATTGCTGAACACCTGCGTACTTACGGCTACAGCATGGCTCCTGGCTTAAATTCCTACTTTCAACCGGTAGGATTCCAAGCGAGTACACCTCCTGTAAATGCGAGTTTGACCCTTGGCAAAACTGAATACAAGTTGAAAGAAGATTTCATCTTTATGACGGGTGAAGCCGCCAATTTGAGCAAAATTGATGTGGTCTTCGCTGAGCATGGCTGGGTGGATGAAAAAACCGGTCGGGATGATTACAAAGGCAAGGATGTCAAAGGTAAGTTGGTATTGGTACTGCCTGGCCCACCAGACGAAACTTCGCCACAGGCTATTTTTGGCGCCATGGCCAAAAAAAGAGATTGGGCCTTCGAACACGGTGCAGTAGGTTTAATCGAGTTGTACCGACTTTCCTTCCCCTGGAATTTCTTTACCAGCTATTTTGGCAACGAAAGCTTGCGCCTTGCACCCAAAGATGGCCCCAAACCTTCTACTAAAATGATTTATGGTTGGATGAAAGAAAAAAGTGGCATCAGCGACATCAAAGATTTGCAGGCAGGGAAAAAACTCAAAGCCAATTTTTCCAGCTCTGGTTTTTCTCGCCGCTCGGTACCCAGCCAAAACGTGGTGGGCATCCTGGAAGGTACTGACCCGGAATTGAAAAATGAATACGTCATTTTGAGTGCTCACTTCGATCACGTGGGGATGGGCAAAGAAGGAGGCAACGCTTATTCCAAAGAAGACAGCATCTTCAACGGTGCACGCGACAATGCAATGGGTACCGTAGCTTTGCTCACGGCGGCCAAGGCACTTTCTTTGCAACGTCCCAAGCGCTCCATTATCATTTTGGCCGTCACTGGTGAAGAAATCGGCTTGTTGGGCAGCCAATATTATGCTGATAACCCGCTGATTCCACTCAAACAATGTATTTTCAACCTTGATACCGATGGGGCAGGATACAACAGCACCGAGCACATTTCCATCATAGGCTGGAACCGCACCGGAACAGATGCCCTTGTAGAGCAAGCAGCGAGCAGCGTCAATCTCAAGGTTTTCCCCGAGCCTGCGCCAGAACAAAACCTTTTCGACCGCTCTGACAACGTTTCTTTTGCGGTAAAAGGGGTTCCTGCCATGGACTTCAGCCCAGGACTTACCAAATTTGACGACGTGATCGCCAAGTACTACCACCAGGTTACCGACGAGGCATCTGCTGTGGATATGCCTTATTTCCTCAAATATTGCAAAGCTTACGCCAACCTTGCTCGCCTCATCGCCAACAATCCTCAACGCCCACAGTGGAAGGCAGGAGACAAGTATGAGAAGGTAGGAATGGAGTTGTATAAAAAGTAAAGTTTTTGGGGTTTGGGTTGTCCGCAATTCTACACAACCATGGTGGATTTGTGGGCAGCCCCAAAACCAATGCCTAAAACCCAAAACGAATGAACCCACACCGCCTCGGTGTTTTAGCCGTTGTACTTGGCGCGACCATCTGGAGCACCGGTGGCTTGTGCATCAAGTTGTTGCCTTTCGATCCTTTTACCATCCTGTTTTACCGTTCGATATTTGCCGCACTGACTTTTCTGGCGGTATTCCGGCGTAAGGCACTGACGCTAACTCCTGTGGTTGCAACAGTAGGATTGGAATATGCCGGCCTCGCCATTTGCTTTGTGGTCGCCACCAAAATCACGACGGCAGCCAATGCGGTTTTGCTACAGTATACCGCACCCATCTACGTTTTTTTGTTGGAACCTGTTCTTTTCAAGTTTAAACTTACGCAGCTCAACATCGTTACAGTCGTGGTCTGTTTTGTAGGCATGCTGCTCTTTTTTGCCGAAGACATGGGTGGTGGCAGCATTACCGGAAACCTAATTGCATTGTTTTCGGGATTGCTACTTGCAGCCATGATGCTTACCCAACGCTTCAACAAACCTGAAAACTACGATGCTGGCCTTTTTTGGGGAAACATCTTCATTGCCCTGATCTGTTTGCCCTGGTTTCTTCGGTCTGCTCCGCCAACGCTGGAGCATTGGGGCCTGTTTTTTATACTAGGTGTCATTCAAATCGGACTGGGATACATGCTGTTCAACTATGGACTAAAACGCACCCTGGCTATTGAAAGCGTCCTGTTGGCTATGATGGAACCCATTTTAAATCCGGTTTGGGTATTTGTAGGCTATGGTGAAAAACCCGGAAACTGGACGATTCTGGGGGGGCTGGTGATTTTAGGAATGTTGGCAGTGCAAGTGGTGCTGAGTGAACGAAATCGGAAAAGTACTCCAGTTGAAAATTTAAAATCTAATCCCAATACAGCGCTCTAATTCAATTATTCCCCTTATCTTAACTGCCTACTTATGAGGCTGAGATTGGATCTCAACCTCGTCTAACACCGATTGTACACTCTGATCACCCGCTTATGAAACAGCTTTACTTTGCCCTGGGTATTTTTTTGCTGTCATTGGCAGTACTTCCAGCGCAAAATGCGCGCATTGAAATCTGCAATAATGCCATCGACGATGATGGCGACGGGTTTATCGACCTCAACGACACTACAGACTGTAAATGCAAAGTCATTGAACCTGTTTCACTTATCCCTAATCCTTCTTTTGAAAAATACACTTGCTGCCCGCAAGATCGCTCACAACTCAATTGTGCAGTCGGCTGGATTCAGGCTTCGGAGGCGACCACCGATTTTCTCAATACCTGTGGTTGGACGGGGCGAGCCAACTTGCCGGTACCTTTGCCTTTCCCTGATGGGGAAGGGGTAGTTGGTTTTCGAAATGGTACTTTCGGTAATCAAGAACCCAATCCCAACTTCAAGGAGTATACCGGTGCCTGCCTATTGGGCCCATTGAAAGCCAAAACTGCTTATCGCTTCAGATTTTGGGTAGGCTTTACCAATGCAGAAAACTCTCCTCCAATGGATGTGGTTTTTTATGGTACCCCAGATTGTAAGTATCTCCCCTTTGGCCAAGGCAATTCTCGTTACGGTTGCCCTTTAAATGGCCCAGGTTGGGTCGAGTTGGGCAAAGTATCTGTGAGAGGAGTGAAAGAATGGAAAATTTATGAATTGAACATCACTCCCCAAGAAGACATTACCGCCATCGCCATTGGGCCAGACTGCGAACAAATCAGTTGGAATACCGAGACCTATTACTACTTTGATAACCTGATTTTGGACGAGCGCATCAATTTTGAATATGTCATTTCACCCAAAAACCATCCTTGTTCACCCGATCTTTCCCTGAGTGTGCCTACCATTTCTGGATATACTTACCAATGGTACAAAGAGGGCATTGCTCTCGTGGGAGAAACCAAACCCGAAATGGTGGTCAAAACTGGAGAAGGGGCTTATCAAGTACGCATCGAATCGAGCAATGATTGTCGCATTACCACCGTGTACCGCCATCAATTGCCGATAGAAACCAATGCCGTCAGTCGAAAAATCTGCCCAGGAACAAGCTATGCCTTCAAATCGCGCCAACTCACCCGCGCTGGAGTATACGTAGATACCTTTAAGACCATCAACAATTGTGACAGCATTGTCACCCTCACCTTGAGCCTGGAAAATGACCTGGTTGATTCTGTCGATGCCCGCATTCTGGAAGGTGACTTTGTCCTGGTGGGCAATCGCCAAATCAATACCCCCGGACAACATACGCTTTTGATTAAATCTACCTTGGGGTGCGACAGCACGGTTTACCTGAATATAGACTTTCTTAAAATCTTTATGCCTACTGCATTTTCCCCCAACAACGATGGCATCAACGATACTTTTGGGGTGATTGCCAATTCTCCTGATTTGCAAATCGTATCGCTCAAAGTTTTTGATCGCTGGGGAGGACAAGTATTCAATGCCAAGGACTTGTCTTCAGAATCTCCAATTACCCGTTGGGATGGATCGATAAGGGGGAAACCTGCTTCAGAAGGAGTTTATGTTTATGTGGTAAATGTTGTACTGAAAAACGGACGAGAACAATCGCGTTATGGTGAAGTTCAGTTAATACGCTAAAAAATAACCACAAAAATGTTTTTAAATAAAATAAAAGTTTATTTTTGTATAGAAAACAGTGAAGTCTTTTTGAAAATACACCGGGAGGTTCAAAATCAAGCAAAAACTCATTTTTTTGCCCACTTTTTCCCACTACCTTAGCATCAAATGGAAATCTTCAAGTTATTTTGAATTCAATCCTAACGCACTGTTTGTAAGGACATTTAACTAAAAAATATCACCAAATAAATTAATTGATATAATTGTAATGCTTATTGTTTATAGACAAATGACCTGGAATAGAGAAAAAATATAAATTTTGGTTAAAAAAGTGGGAAAAAGTGGAAGTTTGTGGAAAATGTCCTTATTTTTGGACACACAAACATTCTAAAGGTGTATCCATGCGTAAGCTTCTGGGCGAATTCGAATGCAAAATCGACGATAAGGGTCGAATGCGTTTGCCCACCGGGTTGATCAGTCAACTCGGCGAGCGCGAAGCCTATACCTTTGTAATGAACCGGGGTTTTGAGAAATGTCTCATGTTGTACCCGCGGGAAGTGTGGGAAAAAATTACCGAAGAGATCGATCAGTTAAACTATTACGACAAGGAAAGCCGAGATTTTCAACGCTACTTCTATCGAGGTGCCCAAGAGATGGAAATGGACAGTTCTGACCGTATTCTACTCAATAAGCGCCTTCTGGAATATGCAGGTATCGAAAAAGAGGTGATCCTGATGGCGTACAACGATCGGGTAGAGGTATGGTCAAAAGAACGGTACGACGAAATGCTGGACGAAGAACCTGCTGATTTCTCAGGATTGGCTCAACGGGTAATGACCCCCAAAGCCTAGCAACCCATGGATTCATCCATGGGCAGGCACGAAATGTCTCAGCCCATGAATTTATTCATGGAAAGATCCCAAGCCACAAATTCATTTGTGGGGCTTGGGAAAAGACAACCAGCAAGGTGTAAGCAAAAAATAAAAATGGAATACCACAACCCGGTCTTGGCCGTAGAATCAATCGAAGCATTAAACATCCAGGCAGCAGGCACCTACGTCGATGCTACTTTTGGAGGTGGAGGGCACGCCCGATTGATTTTGCAAGCCTTAGGTGAAAAAGGTCACCTACTCGGGTTTGATCAGGATGAAGATGCGCAGCGCAACGCCCTAAATGATCCACGGTTTACTTTTGTGCCACACAATTTTCGCTACTTACGCCGGTTTTTGCGCTTGCATACCGTTACGGAAGTAGATGGGATTCTGGCAGACCTGGGCGTTTCCTCCCATCAATTAAATGAAGCCGAACGAGGTTTCTCTTTTCGTTTTGACACCCATTTGGACATGCGCATGAACCAACAAGGAGAGCGCAACGCGGCAGACATTCTGGCCAGCTACACCGAAGCCGAACTGCAAAACATGTTTGGCACTCTTGGTGAAGTCCGCAATTCGCGTACTCTGGCGCAGGCCATCGTACGCGAACGGCAAGTACGCCCTCTGAGAAGCATCAGTGACTTGCTCGCAATCCTTGATCCCCTGGTACGCGGACAACGCAATCGTTACCTGGCACAGGTTTTTCAAGCCTTGCGAATGGAAGTAAACGATGAAGTTGGCGCACTCGAAGAATTCCTGGAACAATGCCTGCAAGTGCTCAAACCAGGAGGCAGATTGGTGGTCATCGCCTACCATTCGATTGAAGACCGCTTGGTGAAGAATTTCATCAAAACGGGCAAAACGGATGGGCAAATGGAACAGGATTTCTATGGCAACATATCCCGGCCTTTTGAGGTAATTACCAGGAAAGCCGTGTTGCCCGGAGAAGTTGAACAAAAGGAGAATCCACGTTCACGCAGCGCCAAAATGCGCGTTGCCGTAAAACTGTAGAGGCAACCCTAGCGGTTGTCCCGACGAAAATAAAAAACATGGCAAAAAAATCAGGCATCGGACAATACCTTGAGCTTGGCTTCCTTACTTCTGAGCTGATCCTTAAAAACCTGTCTTTTGTGATTTTTTTAGGTTTTTTGGCGGTGATTTACATTGCCAACTCCCGTTTTGCCGAGAGCAATATTCGCCAGATTCAGCACTTGCAACGCGATTTACGAGAGTTGCGGTGGCAATACATGACGCTGGAATCGGAGAACATGTTCAACAGCAGGCAATCTGAACTGGCAGAACGCCTTAAAGATCAAAACTTCGAAGCATTTGGCACACAACCCAAGCGCATTGTAGTAGTAGACAAAAACGATTATTAACCACGATTGTAAAGGCATAAGCCAAGCAATCTGCAAAACCAAATGATGGAAATCAAGAACGAAATTCTATATCGGATTTACTTCTTGCTGTTTGGTATCTTCATACCGATCTCTGTCATTATGGTATACCGTACCATCGTCATCAGCATTGTGCAAGGCGAAGACTGGCGCCAACGAGGCAAAGACAATTACGTTCGCTTTAAGGCAATTGAGGCCGAGCGGGGCAATATTTTGGCCATGGATGGTAGTGTATTGTCTACCTCCATTCCTTATTTCGATTTGTACTTTGACCCCGTAGCACCACAGGCCGAAGATTTCAATGAGCAGATCGATTCTTTGTCTTTTTGCCTGGCCAGCTATGTTGACGATACCTATACCCCAGGTGGTTTGCGCGACTATTTGATTCGTGCCAGAGCTGATTCGAGCAATCGCCACATTTTGATCAAAAAAGGAGCGACATTCGTTGAAAAAGCGCGCATCGAGCAATTTCCCTTATTCAGCAAAGGGCGCTTTAGAGGTGGGCTGATCGTAGAACAACGCAATGAACGCCGCCGTCCATTTGGGTTGCTGGCCCAACGTACCATCGGATATGTGCGGGAAAGCGCAAAGCCAGTGGGGATCGAAGGTGCCATGGATTCCATTTTACGCGGAGAACCTGGCGGGCAAATGATGATTCGGGTGGATGCCAAAAAAGACATCTGGTTGCCCCTCGAAGATTTAACCGCAATGGATCCGAAGAGTGGCGATGATGTGGTCACTACCATAGATGTAAACATTCAGGACATTGCTGAAAATGCCCTGCTGCGCGGCATGAATGCCCACGATGCGGAATGGGGTACGGCAGTTGTGATGGATGTGAAAACAGGCGCAGTACGTGCCATAGCCAATTTAGGACGAGGCGAAACGGGCTGGTGGGAGTCATTCAATTACGCAATAGGTTCTTCGGTTGAACCGGGGTCTACTTTCAAAACGGCTACCATGTTAGCGCTTTTGGAAGATGGCGTGATCAAATTGGAAGATTCAATTGACATCCATCACGGTAAAGCGCAATTTTTTGAACAATTGATGGTCGATTCATCCCCAGAAAGCAATGGGTTGGATACCATTTCGATCCAAAGAGCTTTTGAAATTTCCTCTAACGTAGGGGTTGCGGGGTTGGCACAACGCTATTATGGTTCTGGCAATGGCCCGGATCGATTCATCCGCCGACTCAAGCAGTTCAGTTTACACCTTCCTTCGGGTATTGAAATTGAAGGCGAAGCCAATCCTTATTTGAAGGAGGCATTCAGCGAAACCTGGAGTGGTATTTCCTTACCCTGGATTGCCCACGGGTACGAAATGCGCATCACTCCATTGCAACTGTTGAGTTTCTACAACTCAATAGCCAACAATGGCGTAATGATGAAACCCTATTTGGTTTCTGCAACGCAACATTATGGAGAGGTACTGGATGAATTTTCACCGGTAATTGTCAAAAAAAGAATTGCGTCTGAACGCTCGATTCAACGGATTCGCCAGTTGTTGGAAGGAGTCGTCAATGACGGTACAGCTCGGAAGCTGCACACGGATGCGTATAATTTTGCAGGCAAAACCGGCACCGCGCAGATCAACTACAAACGCAGTGGTAAAAACATCAAGATTGGTGGTTACCGGGCATCTTTTGTAGGGTATTTTCCTGCGGAAAAGCCAAGGTATTCTTGTATCGTAGTGATTCACCGGCCAAGAAAAGCAGGCTTTTACGGTTCAGATGTAGCCGGGCCTATTTTTCGGGAAATTTCGGACAAGATTATGGCTTCAGGTTCTAATCACCAAACTCCACTCAATCTTGCGGTACGCCCAGTGATGAAAAATGAGGAATTGCCTGGTCTGGATGTAGGTGCTTCAGCAGATTTGCGTACAGCCTTGAAGTACCTGGATTTGCCATTCTATGGCCGCCCTGGAACTGAAATGGCCGTAATGCGTACCCATGAAGATTCGATTTTGTTTCAAAATCGAACCATTGTTGAGCGATCAGTACCGAATGTATTGGGCATGACCTTACGCGATGCTTTGTACAGTTTGGAAAATGCTGGACTAAAAGTGCGACTCAATGGAGTAGGCAAAGTCATCAGTCAATCGGTTCCTCCCAACGCTAAAGTGAGGGGTCAAACCATATCAATCACCTTGCGATGAGTACAGATATGGAAAAGACGAATCATACGCTGAAATCACTCTTGCAAGCCGTAAAACCCTTGCGGGTTCTCGGTTCGACTGATACAGAGATCAATGAAATTGTCTTTGATTCCCGGAAAGCGGGGCCAAATAAAGTGTTTGTAGCAGTAAAAGGGGTACAGGTGGATGGCCATCAGTTTATCCCTCAAGCGCTACAAGCAGGCATCAATGCTTTGGTGGTAGAAACGATACCGGAAAACGTTCCGGATCAGGTTACGGTAGTGCAAGTTGCCAATTCTGCTCGTGCTTTGGGCTTACTCGCCTCGGCTTTGTATGAGCACCCTTCCCAACAGCTTACGCTGGTGGGCGTGACGGGGACAAATGGCAAAACTACTACCGTTACTTTGCTCTGTGACCTTTTTAGTGGTTTAGGCTACAAATGTGGTTTGCTATCAACGGTAGAGAACCGCATTGCCGGCCAGGTGATCGCCTCCACCCATACTACGCCAGATGCGGTTGCCATCAACGCATTGCTGGCTCAAATGGTGGAAGCTGAATGTGAATATGCTTTTATGGAGGTAAGTTCTCACGCAGTAGACCAAGGTCGAATTGCTGGGCTGGATTTCAAAGGAGCTATTTTTACCAACATTACCCACGATCACCTGGATTACCATTTGACTTTTGACAATTACATCCGTGCCAAGAAAGGCTTTTTTGACCAACTATCGAAACAGGCCTTCGCTTTGGTCAACATCGATGACAAGCGCGGAATGGTAATGACTCAAAATACGGCTGCCAGCATAAACCGCTACAGCCTGCGTCAAATGGCCGAATTTCGGGCACGCATCATTGAGAACAGCCTAACGGGGTTGCATCTCGACATTGACAATCAGGATTTTTACGGGCGTTTGATCGGGGAGTTCAATGCCTACAACTTGCTGGCAGTGTATGCCACGGCGGTGTTGCTCGACCAGGATAAAGTTGAAGTACTGACCCAATTGAGTCGACTCAAAGCTGCCGAAGGCCGCTTCGATTACGTAATGGATCAAAAACGCCAGATAACGGCCATTGTGGATTACGCCCATACGCCAGATGCACTGGAAAAGGTTTTGGAAACCATTCAGGCGCTGCGCAAAGGCGATTCAAAGGTGCTCACAGTGGTAGGCTGCGGGGGAGATCGCGATCGAACCAAACGCCCAACCATGGCCAAAGTGGCTTGCCAGTACAGCGATCAGGTGATTCTGACCAGCGACAATCCGCGTTCGGAAGAACCAGAAGCCATCATTCGTGAAATGGAAACGGGCATACCTGCCGCAGCAAGAAAGCAAGTATTGAGCATCACGGATCGCAAAGAGGCCATTCGCACAGCTTGTCGGCTGGCACAAAACGGCGATGTCGTTTTGGTGGCTGGGAAAGGGCACGAAAAATATCAAGAAATCAAAGGGGTGAAACATCCCTTCGACGATAAGGAGATTCTGAAAGAAGAATTTTCTCATTAGCGTTACAAAGGTAGTGCTGATTTTGAGGTTTTGTGGATAACTCTTGTACCATCAAGGGAGAAAAGCAGGGTATAATTGCTATTTTTGCGGCTTTGAAAAAGTAAATAGGGTGTTTGCCAGGTTTGATTCATTTCAAACCACGATCCTTACAATCATCGAACTTATGCTGATTAATCTAGTCGATTGGCTACAGGCCAATATTGGACACTTTACAGGCGCTGGTTTGTTTCAGTACATTACATTCCGGGCCGGAGTAGCAGTTATTCTTTCACTGATTATTTCCATGGTGCTTGGAGGCCGGATCATTAATTATTTGCGCAAACAGCAGATTGGAGAAACCGTGCGCGACCTTGGTCTGGAAGGCCAATTGTCCAAGAAAGGTACCCCAACGATGGGTGGTGTGATCATCATACTGGCCATTTTGGTCCCTTGCTTATTGATGTCCAAACTGGACAACATCTATATCATCATCATGGTGGTGACTACTTCCTGGATGGCCATCATTGGTTTTGTAGACGATTACATCAAGGTTTTCCTGAAAAACAAGGAAGGTTTGAGCGGTCGGTACAAAATCATCGGACAAGTTGTTCTCGGGATCATCATTGCTACGGCCATGATGTTCAACCAGGACATCAAAGTGCGCATGGATACCAAAACGGCAAAGGAGTTTGGCTTAACTGAAGCAGATCGGGTGAGCAGTTTCATTTTCATTGAAACCTCCGAAGGCGCTGTGGAAAAAGCCGACTACAAGACCAATTTGACCAATGTTCCTTTTTTGAAAAACAACCACCTGGACTATGCCTGGCTGATGCCTGGTGATGAAGCAACTGGAAAAAAATGGCTGTGGCTGTTGTACATTCCTTTCATCATCATCGTGGTGACTGCGGTATCCAATGCGGCCAATCTTACAGATGGTGTCGATGGATTGGCAACAGGGGTTTCGGGCATCATTGGAGCAACCTTGGGCATTTTTGCCTACGTATCTTCCAATGCAATTGCGGCCAATTACTTGAATATCCTGCATTTGCCAGGAACAGAAGAATTGGTGGTCTTTTCAGCGTGTTTGGTTGGGGCTTGTATTGGTTTTTTGTGGTACAATGCTTTTCCGGCACAAGTTTTTATGGGGGATACCGGAAGTTTGACCCTTGGAGGAATCATTGCTGCCTTGGCCATCTTGTTGCGCAAAGAGTTATTGATCCCGGTCTTGTGTGGCATTTTTGTGGTAGAAAATTTGTCGGTAATCATCCAGGTTGGCTACTTCAAGTACACCAAGAAAAAATACGGCGAAGGCCGACGAATTTTCTTGATGTCGCCACTGCACCACCATTATCAGAAAAAAGGGATGCACGAGGTGAAAATCGTGACCCGCTTTTGGATTGTCGGAATTTTATTGGCCGTAATGACCATCATTACCCTTAAAACCCGCTAAGACCATGGGCCTCGAACAGATTTTGAAAATTGCCATTCTCGGCGCTGGCGAAAGCGGCGTTGGAGCAGCGATATTGGCCAAACAAAAAGGCCACAAAGTATTTGTATCTGACAAAGGTCAGATCAAGGAGCATTACAAGGCAGAATTGAACCAACACGGGATAGCTTTTGAAGAAGGCAGTCATGACCACGAACGCATTTTGGCCATGAACCTGATCATCAAAAGCCCTGGAATTCCTGATAAAGCACCGCTTTTGCAGGAAATTCACCGCAAGGGACTTCCAGTAATCTCCGAAATTGAATTTGCAGCGCGGTATACCCAGAGTTTTACCATCGGCATCACCGGGAGCAATGGCAAAACCACTACCACCAATCTCATTTATCACTTGCTGGCAACTGCTGGTAAGGATGTAGCAATGGGTGGCAATGTGGGAAAAAGCTTTGCTCGAATTGTTGCCGAGCGGGATTATCCCTTCTACGTTTTGGAACTCAGTAGTTTTCAGTTGGAAGGCATCCAGGAATACCGCCCGGATATTTCGATGATACTGAATATTACGCCCGACCATTTGGATCGTTACGAGTACCAACTGGAAAAGTATGCGGCGGCAAAGTTCAACATCATCAAGGCTCAGGAAGCCAAAGATACTTTTCTCTACAACGCAGATGATCCCATTTTGGGAGAATTGAGGGAAAATTACCCGACCCTGGCCAAAACGGTATCCTTATCCTTCCAAATGACGGAAGGGACGCGCCTCAACGTTGGCGGGTTTACCTTTGACATGAGTACGACTCCACTGATGGGGCGGCACAATTACATGAATGCACTTTTTGCGGTACATACGGCTCTACAGGTCGGGATTGCCCCCAAAGTCATTCAAAAAGGTTTGAACACCTTTATCAATGCCCCCCACCGACTCGAAAAAGTGGCTACTGTAAATGGTGTAGCATACATCAACGACAGCAAGGCCACCAACGTCGATTCGGTGTATTATGCGCTTGAAGCCATGACCCAACCTACGGTTTGGATTGTAGGTGGTCAAGACAAAGGCAATGACTATGAGCCGCTGCTCGATTTTGTCAAAGCCAAAGTCAACGCCATCGTTTGTATGGGCCTGGACAACAGCAAGATTGTGCAAACTTTCAGTGGAATGGTTGAAAATATTGTAGAAACCGGGAGTGCGGCGGAAGCAGTTCAAAGGGCAGCGCAGTTTGCAAGCACCGGAGATACTGTTTTGCTTTCACCAGCATGCGCCAGTTTCGATTTATTTCAAAACTACGAAGACCGAGGCAATCAATTTAAAGCCGCAGTCTTGGAGTTATGAATTATGAGTTATGAGTTATGAACACTCTCTCATAATTCATAACTCATAATTCATAACTATTATGAGTGTATTTGCGAGAATCAGTTCTGAATTACAGGGAGACCGTTCCATCTGGGCGGTACTGTCAATTTTGGCAGTATTCTCGCTGTTGGTGGTGTACAGCTCTACGGGCACTTTGGCTTACCAAAAAAGCGGAGGCCACACCGAAATCTTTTTGATTCGACAAACCGTATTTATATTTGGTGGACTGTTGATCACTTACTTCTGTCACACCTTCAATTACATGCGCTTTCACCGCGCAGCACCCTATCTTTTTTTCCTGACTTTGCCTTTGCTGATCTATACCTTGTTTTTTGGTGCAAACATCAACGACGCACGTCGCTGGATTCAAATTCCTTTTACCGGCCTGACGTTTCAAACTTCTGATTTTGCCAAGCTGGCCTTGGTCATCTATGTGGCGAGGTCAATTTCGGCCAAACAAGACTACATCAAGGATTGGAAGTCTGCTTTCATTCCGATCATCGTACCTGTGTTGATCGTTTGTGGATTGATCGCTCCTGCCGACCTTTCTACAGCGGTTTTGTTGTTCTTTACCTGTTTGATGATGATGTTTGTGGGTCGGGTTGATGTACGTTTTATCTTGGCCCTCCTGATTTTAGGATTGATGGTTTTTGCCATGCTGATTTTTACAGCTGATGCATTTCCTGGATTTATACGTGTAGATACTTGGTCAGAACGAATCCGGGATTTTGTGACCAACCCCGATGGTGGATATCAGGTACAGCAGGCTAAAATAGCCATTGCCAATGGTGAATGGTTTGGAGTAGGCCCAGGCAATAGCATACAACGAAATTACTTGCCTTCGCCTTATTCGGATTTTATCTATGCCATTCTCTGCGAAGAGTATGGGATCATAGGAGGTACCATTGTCATATCTATGTACATCGTGCTTTTCTTCCGGATTACGCGCCTGGTAACCAAAAGTTCCAAAGCATTTGGCGCAATGGTCGCCCTGGGGCTGGGCATCATGTTGATTACCCAGGCTTTTGTCAATATATCTACAGCATTGCATTTGATTCCGGTTGCAGGGGTAACCCTGCCAATGGTGAGTCGAGGGGGGACATCCACCTTGTTTACCTGTATCGCTTTTGGAATCATCTTGAGTGTAAGCCGATTTGTGGAAATAAACGAAGCAGATTAAACGAAATGAGCAATACAGGAGCACCAAGAATCATCATCAGCGGCGGCGGCACGGGAGGACACGTTTTCCCAGCTATCGCCATTGCCGATTCGATCAAGGCAAAAGTGCCTGGGGTCGAGATTCTCTTTGTAGGTGCCCAAGGGAAAATTGAGATGGAGAAGGTACCCCAAGCCGGGTATCCGATTGAAGGCTTGTGGATCAGCGGGTTCCAGCGCTCTTTGTCACTTCGTAATCTTCTTTTTCCGGTAAAACTGGTCTACAGTTTGTTGAAAGCACGCACAATAATACGGAAATTCAAGCCACAGGTTGCAGTTGGGGTAGGGGGATATGCAAGTGGCCCGTTGCTGGAGATTGCTACCCGCTTTGGAATACCTGCCTTGATTCAGGAACAAAATTCTTATGCAGGGGTAACCAACAAACTGCTGAGTAAAAAGGTGCAAAAGGTCTGTGTGGCTTACACCGGGATGGAAAAATTTTTTCCAGCCGAAAAAATTGTGTTGACTGGAAATCCAGTTCGCCGGGTACTTGCCCAAGCAAGCTACCCTGCAGCCGCGCGCTTACATTTTGGTTTGAATGCCGATTTGCCCACTTTGCTCATTTTTGGAGGCAGCCTTGGGGCGCTATCGATCAACGAAGCAATGGCACAAAACACCGTGTTTTGGCAAGCAAATGGAAACATCCAGGTATTGTGGCAATGTGGAGGCAGTCATTACGAGAAATACCAAAATTGTGCAACGGCGCAGTTGAGCAACGTCAAACTTTCGGCATTTATTGATCGGATGGAATTGGCTTATGCCGCAGCCGAGGTAGTGTGTTCCAGGGCAGGAGCCTTGACCATTTCGGAGCTTTGCCTGGTCGGAAAACCAGCAATCTTGGTGCCTTCGCCTTTTGTGGCTGAAGACCACCAAACCAAAAATGCCCAAGCGCTGGTGGATAAAAACGCAGCCATCATGGTAGCCAATGGCGAAACTGTGAGCCAGCTGTTGCCACAGGCGCTTGAATTATTGCAAAACGAAACAAAACGAAATACCCTTGCCCACAATATCCTGGCGTTGGCCAAACCCAATGCTGCGGAGGAAATTGCGGAACAAGTACTTGGTTTAGTCAAATTTTAACTATGCTTGACCTTCAAGACATCAAGAAGATTTACTTCATCGGAATCGGCGGAATTGGCATGAGTGCCATCGCCCGCTATTTCCTCCAACGCGGTGTTGAAGTGCACGGTTACGACCGTACTTCAACAGAATTGACCCGCGCGTTGGAAGCCGAAGGCATGCAGGTTCATTATGAAGAAGACTTGAGCAAAATCCCGGCTGGGGTGGATTTGGTGGTATATACACCCGCAGTTCCGATCAGTCATGCTGAATACCAGTATTTTTTATCCAATGGATTCCCGATCAAAAAACGGGCAGAAGTATTGGGTATCCTGAGCAGAGGAATGAAGACGGTAGCCATCGCCGGAACGCATGGCAAAACCACCACCTCTTCCCTCACTGCGCATTTGTTGCACAGTACAGGCATAGATTGTACCGCGTTTTTGGGCGGAATTGCCCGCAATTTTGAATCCAATTACGTGTTGGGTAGCAGTGATTGGATGGTCGTTGAAGCCGATGAATTCGACCGTTCCTTTTTGCATCTGCATCCAGATATTGCCTCCATTATGTCGATGGATGCCGATCACCTGGACATTTATGGCGATGCTGAGACCCTGTTGGAAACCGGATTCAAAGCCTTTGCCAAGCAGCTCAAACCTGGTGGCACGCTTTGGTTGCAACACAGCCTAACGCATCAATTTGATGCCAGCACGCCTTACCGCAGTTTTGGGGTAGAAGGTGGAGATTACCAGGCACACAACATCAGGGTAGAGAAAGGCTATTTTGTTTTTGACTATACCAGCCCGGAGGGTACAATTGCTGGCTTGCGTATGCCATTGCCAGGGCGACACAATGTAGAGAATGCCACTGTTGCGCTATCCATTGCTTTGCAACTGGGCGCGAGTGAGGCAGATTTGCGTGCCGGCTTGGAAGCCTTTCGGGGAGTAAAACGCCGGTTTGAAATCATCTATCGCGATGGTGAAGTTGCGTTTTTTGACGATTACGCACACCATCCAACTGAATTGAAAGCTGCAATTGGTGCTGCAAAAGAATTGTTTCCAGGTGAAAAAGTAACCGGAATCTTTCAGCCCCACTTGTTCAGCCGCACCCGCGATTTTGCCGAAGGCTTTGCGGAAGCATTGGATGAACTGGACGAAATATACTTGTTGGAAATATACCCGGCTCGGGAACTACCCATTCCTGGAGTGAGTTCTGATATGTTGATTAAGCTGATGAAAAACCACAATGTTCAGTTGATCAGCAAGGCAGATTTGCTTCCGGCCCTGCAAAAAAACAAGCCGAGGGTATTGTTGACGCTAGGAGCAGGAGACATCGATACCCTGGTTGAGCCAATTGGCCAATGGCTAAAGAATACCCAAAACCCAAATAACTAAAACAATGGCAGAAACCACAAATAGAAATGCAATCACCAGGCAGCAAATGAAAGCCCTGGGCTGGATGGCAGGTCTGCTCATTGGCGCTATGGTCATTCTGTCGGCAGTGAACCACCGCAAAGGCGCAGCAGTAAAAGGGGTAGAAGTGGACATCAAACCGCTGCCCAATGGCGATTTGCTCATGCAACCAGTAGATGTTCGCGAAGTGATCCACAAAGCTTTTGGATACGAATTTGAATCCCGTTCAGTGCGTACCGTAGAAATTGATCGCCTGGAGCATGTATTGGAAAAAGACCCACTGGTGCAAAACGCGGATGTGTACATCGATGCACGCGATGTGGTGCGGGTCAGTGTAACGCAAAGAGAACCTGTAATTCGGATCATCGATAAAGATGGTTGGAATTATTACCTGGATAAAAATGGGCGCAGAATGCCGCTTTCAAAGCATTTCACCGCTCGTGTTGTAGTGGCTACCGGCAAAATTCCGGCCTACTTACCGGACTATTTGCAACGCAAAAGACACCTGTTGAGACACTTGTTCTTGCTCAGCCAGGATTTGCGCAATGACCCATTTATGAGTGCGATGATTGGTCAAATTTTTGTGAGCAGCAATGGCGATTTCATATTGGCGCCATTGATTGGCGATCAAAAGATAGTGTTTGGAAAGTATGAAGACGCTCAGGACAAAATCCAGAACCTGAAAATCTTTTACCGTGAAGCCATGCCCTATGAAGGATGGCGAAAATACCGAAGCATTGACGTTCGCTTTCGCGGACAAGTGATATGTAAATAACAACATTTTTAATCCCATTATACGGAAGCAGGATTGCAGCTAACTAACTGATACTAACAAAAACAACCAGCTTTCCGAAATAACTGCCTATATTCCCTTTTGTGGTGGAAAAGGCCAAATTGAACATTCATGATGGAAACAAATGCTCGCAAATCAGACGTCGTGGTGGCCGTAGACATCGGCACAACCAAAGTATGCGCCATCGCGGGACGTAAAAATCAGCATGGAAAGTTGGAAATTTTAGGTGTTGGAAAAGTCAACTCGGAAGGCGTTCTGCGCGGGGTCGTTTCCAATATTGAAAAAACTGTCAATGCCATTTCTGAAGCCGTAATCGCTGCCAAACGCGGTGTCAACGCCAATTTCGATTGGGTACATGTTGGCATCGCTGGCCAACACATCAAAAGCCTTCAGCATCGAGGAATTCTCATGCGGGACAGCAATATTGTGGAGATCAGCCAAGAAGACATTGATCGCCTGATTGGGGATATGTATAAGCTGGTGTTGCCTCCTGGCGATAAGATCATTCACGTGATTCCTCAGGAATATGCGGTTGACAACGAACAGGGTATCCTTGATCCAATCGGGATGTCTGGGGTACGTTTGGAAGCCAATTTTCACATCATTACCGGCCAAATTGCAGCCTCCAACAATCTTTACCGTTGTGTAGAGAAATCTGGATTGCGAGTAGCCAATATGACTTTGGAACCCATTGCTTCGGCTATGTCCGTTCTCAATGAAGAAGAAAGAGAGGCCGGAGTAGCGTTGGTAGATATTGGTGGTGGTACAACCGACATTACCATTTTTCAGGATGGAATTATCCGCCATACTGCTGTGATTCCTTTTGGTGGAAACGTAATCACCAAAGACATCAAAGAAGGCTGTACCGTAATGCCTCAGCAAGCTGAAAAACTGAAAGTAAAGTTCGGTTCGGCGCTGGCAGATGAGGTTTTTGACAACAGAATTATCACGATCCCAGGTGTACGGGGGCGCGACCACAAAGAAATTTCTGAGAAAAACCTGGCCCGCATCATTCAGGCACGGGTGGAAGAAATTCTCGATTACGTAGTATGGGAAATCCGCCGCTCTGGCTATGAGCGCAAACTGATTGCAGGGATCGTTCTGACTGGTGGTGGCGCTTTGTTGAGCCACATCGACAAATTGTCGGAGTACCATACTGGATTGCCTACTCGGATTGGTTTGCCCATCGAGCCTTTGGCACATGGATATACCGAACAATTGAGCAGTCCGATTTATGCCACGGCAATTGGTTTGTTGATGCGCGGAATCGAAGACCGCGAAAAAGGTCGCTTCAATGTTCCAGCTGAATTGGAAGAAGAAGCTCCCGCAACCAAAGAGAACATCAGCAAGCCTAAAGTAGTAAGTCTGGAAGAGGAAGAAGATTCCCGCACAGCTTCTGGCGGCCGCTGGATCGATAGCCTATTCAAAAAAACCAAAGAATGGTTCGAAGCAGAACCGGACGCGGATTTATAACACCCTAAAAAATGCAAGGTATGCTTTTCGATATGCCAAAAAATAAAGGCTCCATCATCAAGGTGTTGGGCGTCGGTGGTGGCGGCAGCAATGCAGTTACCCACATGTTTAAGCAGGGCATCGTTGGTGTAGATTTTGCGATCTGCAACACCGATGTTCAAGCGATGGAAGCAAGTCCGGTTCCGATTCAAATCCCGTTGGGTACCGAGGGGCTAGGTGCAGGTTCTCATCCTGCCAGGGGTAAAGAGGCTTGCGAAAGCTCAATCGATGAGGTTTGCAAATACCTCGGCAACAACTGCAAAATGTTGTTTGTTACCGCAGGTATGGGCGGTGGTACTGGTACAGGTGCTGCACCCATTATTGCCAAAACCGCTCGCGAAATGGGCATCCTTACCGTGGGTATCGTGACCCTGCCTTTCAATTTTGAAGGCCGCCGTCGGGTAGTTCAAGGAGTAGAGGGCTTGTCTGAGCTGCGCAAAAACGTAGATACGATCATTATCATCTCCAATGATAAATTGCGCCAGATCTACGGAAACCTGTCTGTTTCGGATGCATTTGCCAAAGCGGACAATATTCTGACTACCGCAGCTAAAGGAATCGCCGAAATCATCACCGTTCCAGGTTATGTAAACGTGGACTTTGAAGACGTACGCACGGTTATGTCCAACAGTGGCATGGCCATCATGGGTACCGCCAGCGCAGAAGGTGACGATCGCGCCCGCCGTGCTGTGGATGAAGCGCTGCACTCTCCGCTATTGGAAGAAAACGACATTCGGGGTGCCCGTCACATCCTGCTCAACATCACCTCTGGCCGCAAAGAAGTGACCATGGATGAAATCTTTGAGATCACCGAATTTGTGCAGGAAGAGGCAGGTTATGGTACGGACTTGATTTGGGGAAATTGCTTTGACGAACGTCTGGGGGACAAAGTCAGCGTAACCATCATTGCTACAGGCTTTAATGCACCAACTGTAGACGAGGCCATTCCGGCTGCCAAAGACCAAAAAATCAAGGTATCGCTGGACGATGACGATGTGCGCCAAAAGAAAGATGGTTCTACCCGCTTTGGGTTGAAAGAAATTACCCAATCCGAACCAGATCATGGCAAAAGCCCCAATACGGTGGAGTTTGACAATATTCGGTCTACCATTGAAAAATACCAACGCAGCAACAAGCACGGCTACGATGAGCCTTTTGTAAAGGAGGAAAACGACCGGATGGAAGAAGAACGCCGCCGCCGCCAGGAAATGGAACAACGCCGCAAAGAGCGCATGCGCAGCGAAATCAACCCTCAAAAGTTGAACAACCCACAGTCAGTCAACAACATGGAGAGCGAACCCGCATACATGCGCCGTGGCATACATCTGGATGATGTTCCTGCGGCCAATGAGCAGGCATTCTCTCGTTGGACAATTAGCGATGATGAAGAGTTGGATATCTCAGAAAGAAATACATTTTTGGATGATCGGGTAGATTAATTTCCAGCATCATTCAAGCGTATAAGTAGTTGACCACATTAAATCAATCATTTAAAGTGGTCAACTACTTACATAGAAGTGCCAAGGGGTTTCTCTGTGGCACTTTTGTATTTGAAGCCCATATGCTCTTGTTTCATATTGGGATTTGGCCTAACTTTAACCAGAATTTTGCATAAAGTGGAATCAATTACCTTGGAAAGCATCAAATCCATCAATGCCCTTGCAGAAGGATATGCGCTGGCAATGCTGGAAGCCGCAGTGGTTTGTTTTGATGACCAAGGACACGGTTCCGGTTCGATCTTGCCCGTTACCACTGAAGCAGATGGAACTACAGCAAATCTTGTGGTAGATTGGTTTTTGGAGATTTCAGAGAACATCCGCAAATCCTATCAAGAACCAAATCGCACAACTGATTACGGCGCAATGTGTGTAGCTGTATTGTTGAGTATCAATTTGATAGAAAATTGCAGCGCAGTGGAACCAACCATCGGCAACAATGGTTTTGACTTCTACCTCTGTGACGAAGACGATGAATGGAATTTTTATTTAGCCAGACTAGAGGTATCTGGCATCCGTAAGGAAACCACTAAAAATACCGTAGCCAAACGAGTAAAGGTCAAAAAGACACAAACTTCGAGATCAGATCATTCTGGGCTACCTGCGTATATTTGCGTAACTGAATTTGGAGCGCCTAAAGCAACCCTTGTACAAAAATGACAACAACAGCACGCCAACTTCGCTCGGTTCACCGACAATCGGCCATCTTCGCTCAAGAAGCCTGGCTGGCCAAAGATAATGGTCAGCAGGATCGTTCTTTGGAGCTGTACAGCAAAGCTTACGCTTTAGAAAAAGAGGTAGCTTCGGCTTACGTTGACTTGAAAGACATGGAACCTACCCGTTCCATTCTTCTGAAAAGTGCAGCCGTCTTGGCCAAAGAATGTGGACTTTTTCGGGAGGCTGAGCAATGGCTGAGTCATGCCTTGGCTGGCAATCCTCCTGATGAAGTTGCCAAGGAATTGCGAACGCTCTTCAAATCTATTAATAAAAAACAAGGAAAAAAAGCGACCAAAGCCAAACCAAACAGCAATGTCCTTACCGTAGTAGAAGGCGTTTTTAGTATGGTTGATACCGTGAAACACCGCATTGGCGTAGACGCTCCTGAAGGCAGAGTCAAAATTGAAGTACCATTTGATGTCAATGAAATTGTCAAAAAATACTTTGACAATCCGGTAAAAGTGACTTACCAAATTGAAGGGCGACGGAAATGGTTGAAACAGATTCAGAAAGCGGGCTAAATTTCAACCTGATACCTGAAATTGAAAAGGTTCTTAAAACCAAGCAGTTGAGGCTTTTAATGGATGCCCCAACTGCTGCATTTTTTTATCGCCCCTATATCATGTCTTCCAATTTGAATTCTTTTTTGAGTTTTTCCCCATTGCGGATGATCAGCAAACTTATCTTTTTCCCTGCTTTCCCTCTGAACTTGTACATTAGATCTTGCAATTTTAGAAAACTTGATGGAACTCCATTGATGGCTCGAATCTCATCTCCATTCTCGATCCCTGCCTTCGCCGCCGGACTAAGCTGCACCACATCAAAGATCATAAACTTGGTCAAATTTGGGCCGGAAGCCGTCACAAACAAGCCGCTCCGATCAAATTCAAACTTCTTTTTAAAATTGGGATTGGGTTGAAAAAAAGCGCGGTTGTTGACGTAATCAATGATGATATTGAATCGGTCCAACAATTGATTGCCAATTATACCATTGCGTTCGTTCATGTAAGTACTGTCTTCAATAATCGGAAGCTCTTGATAATTGGTCAGGACATCGTTAAAAGAATTCCCGAAAAAATCAAAGTTTCTAACCCGCCCTAAATACCCATAAATCACTCCGCCCAGACCACGGCCCAATACACTCCGAATTACTTTTTCGGGAACCTTTAGTTGGGGGTGAGTATCCGTATACAACAACAAGGCAATGCTTGCACCGGTGTCCATCAATAATTTGGTTTCAATGGTCGTTTCGCTGCTTAAGTTGACCGGAGTTGTCAGATAAGGCTTGCTGCGGTGCATTTCTAAAGGTACCTCGGTATAACGGCCTTTGGGCATTTGAAAATTTGCCGGATCGTAAAGCGTGATGACTTGTTTGTAGTAGTTGATTTTAACAATAAAACGTCGAAAAAAATCCGCACCCAGAATCCCCTGAATATCGATCCCCGAAAACTCATCAAATTGAAAGTAATCTTCTTCCAACACCAGAATGGAGCGCTGACTGGCTTTTAAATCTCCAATCCGGAAGGTTATGCCCCTGACCAGATAAGCATATAAATTTTGGCTTAAATCGGCTCCATAGATGGTAAAACGCTTTTGGTAATCAATCTGAAAGAGATCGGTGATCTCTCGCTTGGTGAGTATGGTGTTCTCTGCTCCGGTATCAAAAATAAACTTTAAGGGAAAAATTTCATTGAACATCAGTTTGATGACAATGAAGTTGTTTTCATACTCAAAAGGGATGTCTACTTGGGTTTCTCCATTGAGAAAAATCAAATCGTTCGTTTGCCCTTTTAAATTCGAAACGCATAGGCAAAAAGAGAGAATAAATACAGTCAAGGAATAAGATTTCATAAAGTCAGGTTTATTTTAGGGTTGGAAGTTTAGTCTTTAGTAGTTGAGCAGTTTTAGTAGTTGGTAACATTCACTAATTACTATTACCATCTATTTTAACATTGGGTTGTTGGCCTTATTCTGAAGAAGTCGAAGTTAACAAAGAAAATCGGATTAAAAACACCCAAAGCCCTAAAACTCAAAACACTGATTTGATCGTACTCCGTTTTTAAAGCCTCAAAAAGTCTTTTTCCATTCCGCAATATAATTTGGTAAAACAAAATATCCTGAAAATCTTTTAGCCTCTTCTTGGTTTTTTCAGACTTATTTTAGACTTTTACATCCGGTCAGTTAGTGTAGGGTACACATCATTGTGGGGAAAATTCTATCCCAGCAAATAAGCGCGTTAAAATACGAAAAGAGACATTAGTACAAAATCGTTTGCAGTGAAAGATAACCCTCTGTGAAGAGGTATCTCTATAAAAGCTCCTTCTGAAAGGAAGGTGACTTAACACGTTAAGCACAATTTTTTTAACAAACGGATGGGATGGTACTTCCCGTCAGCAGCCTTTGCCAGCTGGTGTTTTTTACTATGAATTGTGGATTGAATTTCCGGATGGGGAGCGGAAAAAATGGAACGGGGAAGTGGCGTTGGTGAGGTGAATTGTCAATATAAATAACCTCTTGGACTTGCATAACAATACTCTTTTACTTAATTTGACTTCGAAAAATAAACGTTGAAACTCATGCTGGATTATCAAGACTTGCACTTAAAGTATGTAATGGGTAAAAACCTATCTGCTGAAGAGTTTTATCATTTGGAAAAATGGTACGAAGAACAAGATCAGCAAGAGGCATCTCAAATTACAAACCATTCTGACATAAAAGAACCTTCAATAGGTCAAATTCAAGATCAAATTGATCTTTTGCTTGAACAAATTACAGGAGGGCTCTTGCAAATAAAAAAGTTGACTGAAGAGAATAATGCATTGAAGAATAGCAATGAAACATTAAGGTTACAATTAATAAACATGCTAGACCAAAAAGCGGCTTGATGATTTCATCTGAAAACCTGGAGTTCATACGAAGGAGGGCGAATTATCAATGCGAGTATTGTACTGTTTCCGAAATGAATTACGGTGGTGAATTAACCGTCGATCATTTTCACCCAGTATCTAAAGGAGGAAACAACGAGCTTGAAAACCTTGTTTACTGCTGTAACAAATGTAACTCCTATAAACACAATTACTTTCCTGAAAATGAAGATGATCCAAGGCTTTGGAATCCAAGAATTGACAACTACAACGATCATTTTATAACATTGGAGGATGGAGTTTTGCATGCCCTAACTAATCAAGCAGACTTTACTATTAAGCTCTTGAGATTAAATAGAAAACAACTTGTATCCTACCGAATAAATGCATTTAAGCAAAGTGCTCAAAGTAAGCAGCTTACTCAATTACAGGACTTAACCAAAATGCTTAAAGAAGTAAATCGACAATTGATCTCTTTAAATCTTGAGCAGCAGAAGTTGCTTCAAGAGCAAAATACTTTATTGAGAACAATTTTGAATATGCAAGAAGGTGACCCTACTAAGTGGAGTTCTTGAAGAGAATGCAATAGGAATAATTAGCCCATTTCTTCAGACTGGAATTCATGTCTTATTTCCTCTAAATCGAGAATTCTATGGCCTCTCTTTTTCAGATCCTTCAGGTTCCAGAATTGAGCCTTCTCTAGCTATTTCCAGAAAGGGTAGTGAATTTTAATTTTCCTTGTTTACGATTAGGAGCAACATTGTTCTGGAAAATTTGATGATTCGGCAAATTGTAAACCACCTGCCATAAATTGTTATTCATTGCAAATGATTACCCGAAATTAGGGTATTTGAGTAATTTACGAGGCTATTTCATTCTAGAAACAACGCTTATCCACCAGAACACTCACAGTTATGAAAAGTCAAATACTCTGCACCGTTTTTGTATCTCTTTTGCTTCTTGTTTCTGGCCATTTATTTGCGCAAGAATGGCAAGGCTTGATCTTAAAACGATATTCCCAGCCTGTTTCCGCAGCCATTTTCAACAAAACTCAAAATAAACGGACTTATTCAGACGAGTTTGGAGTCTTTAGAGTGAAAGCTTCTATTGGCGATAGCATAACCATAGACAATTTTGTTCAATACATCCCGGAAATACCGGATTTTCGATTCTCTATTGGGTTCGGGAATGACGACAATATAAGAGACACAACTTTTATTTGGAAAGGACAGGATACCATTCTTCTCCCCGTAATTCTGCCTGAACTTGTTGAAGATGGCTATCGGATCAGGCCATTGACCGACAAACAGCAAATTCTGAAATCCAAATACTTCAACCCCGGCAACCGCTTCGACCCCTACCAACTCATCCAAGGTAAAATACCCGGCGTAGTCATCACCCGTCCGGGAGGAGATCCCAATTATGCCTACCAAGTCCAAATCCGGGGTCTGCATTCTGCCATCTACAACCGCTTTGCTTATTTCCCGACTGCTACGGGTTACAACGAACAATTCAACCTGACTCAGCCTTTGGTCGTGGTAGATGGCCTTCCGGGCCTGGCCTTGAACTCGGTAGATCCACAAGACATTGCCAGCATCGAAGTCATTCGTGATGTGGCCTCCTTGGCCGAATATGGCATGCGGGGCGCCAATGGCGTGATTGTGGTCCAAACCAGACGGGGCAAAACCCGCAGCAGAGGACTAGAATATTCCAATTACTTCGCCATGGATCGCGCCAGCAACCCAGATTTGGGCATCAGCGCAGCTACCTATCGCAATTTAATTGGCCCCAATGGCAAATACCAGGGCGTGAATCAGGATTTGGGCGCCACTACCGACTGGTACAAGTCCATCACCCGTACGGGATTTAGCCAAGCGCACAACCTGGCCTTGAGCGGCTCAAGTTTAAGTTCTGCGTATCGGCTTGCGGTCAACCTCCGGCAAGTCAATGGAATTGCCAAAAAGTCTGATTTTGATCAAGTCAATGCCCTGTTCAATTTTCAGCAAGATATAGCCAAAGGCAAAGCGGGCTTGTCGGGCATTTTTTCGATAACCAAGCGAAACACTTCGGAAGTCAGCCCAGACATTTTTCGCAACGCAGCCTTGATGAATCCGACTGCCCCCGTAAGGTCTGACACTGGTTATTACGCACCCCGACTGTTCGGGTTGTACAACCCGGTTGCCCTACTGGAACAAAACACCTATGAAAATGCCTACCAAACCATAACCGCAGGATTAACCGGATACTGGAAACTGTTTAAAGGAGTGGTGGCCAAAGTTCAAACGGGCTACCAACACAACCAGGATGGTTACGGTTGGGCGCTTGCTGAAAAAGTATCCGGAGGCTACAGCAGCAATGCGGCCTGGGAAGAGCGCAAACTCCGCCATTGGTACCTCAACGGCCAATTGGAAGGCAACTGGTATTGGAAAAAAAATACCTTGCAAACCAAGCTTGGCTACGTTCTACAGCATTGGGACGGCAATGGTGTTGATCGTCAAGGACTAAGTTTTGATTACCTCAAGCCCTCTTACCGCACCCTGATCGATTATGCGGGAAATGAACCCGGCTGGCTGGTCGATGAGAAAACCTACCGCGAAAGCGATCAAATGCCTGCCATTTTTGGACAAGCACAATACACTTTTAACAGGAAATGGTTTGTACAAGGCAACTTGCGTCGAGAAGGTTTCACCCGCTTGGGCGAAAGCAATAAATGGGCTTTGTATCCCGGAGTGACGCTTGGAGGCACTTTGATTCAATTCAGAAATACTATTGATCATTTGGGCTTTAGACTAGGCTATGGCGTTACGGGCAATATACCGCCCAAAAGTCACGCTACCCACCAGCTGATCCTGCCCAATGGCTCAACTGTATTTGTGGATGGCCAGTTTAAACCAGGCATTTATTACCCCTATATTCCCAATCCGAATTTGCAATCCGAAATGCGCAAAGAAATCAATCTTGCCCTTGATTTCACCCTTTTTGGACAGCGCCTACAGGGCCAAGTTCAATTTTACCGCAGCCAATCTTCCAATTTGCTTTGGCAATATTCAACTTCAAATGGAGACGGGTTTTCAGAGCAGAAGTTTGAAAATGCAATGGCCCTACGCAACCAGGGGGTTGAGATTCAACTCAATATCAATGCCATTCAAACCCGAAATCTACACTGGCAAAGCAACCTGAACTTCGCCCACAACCGTACCATTCTGGATGCTTCTTTTCCCAAATCCAGTCCTGAAAGCATTTCTGACCAGTTGTCAGTGGGCTCCCCGGGTAGCCCCGGTTATTGCTGCTTGAATTTGGAATTGCTACAAGACCAAAAGCCGATTGGGCAATTTTATACGAATCAAACAGAGGGCATCGGACAGGATGGACAATGGAAATTCAAAGATGTAAATGGGGATGGCATCTACAACGAACCAACCGATAAAATCTTCACCGGCAATGCGCAACCAACCCTTACTTTGGGCTGGGACAATACTATTGCCTGGAACCGTTTTTCCTTCAATGTTTTTTGGCGAGGCGCTTTTGGCCATGATTTGTTGAATATTTTCAATCTCTTTTATGCCAATCCACAAGCGCTAAAAAACAATGCGGGCTACAGCATTCCACAAGTGGCCTTGTCGGGAGATTTTTCCAGATTGACCGCGCCATTCAACCCTATTTCAGATTACTTTGTGCAAAATGCCTCTTTTTTGCGCTTGGAAAACCTGAGCTTGGCCTACGATGTACCCTTTGCCAAACCCGGATCTAGAAAAAGCCTGAACCTTTACTTTAACGTACAAAATTTGCTGACGTTTACCTCTTTTACCGGAAATGACCCCGAAATTCGCCTGTCTAATTTGGGTGCTGGGTTGGTTCCAGGTTTGGTAAATCCCAACTATTTTGGCATTCAACGCAGCCTCAAAGATGTAGACCGAGGGCGATATCCGCTTACCCGGACTTTGACCATTGGGGCCAAGCTGAAACTGTAATTTGTAGTTTGGATAAAGATTTTTTTCATCCAGGGCTATAAAGGCGAAAACAAAGAACGCGGAGGAATTTCTTGCTCTTATCTTTGGGGCGATAAAAGGACTTTCGATATGCTTTTTTTGTTTCCAAGGAACCCTCGTCTGATCGTGTATGGATGTGTGTTGAGCTTTGCTTTCGCTTGTCAAAAGACGGAAAGCCCTACCCTTTTTAAAACCATACCTGCTACTCAATCGAATGTAAATTTCAGCAATACCCTTCAAGAAACCGAAGAACTCAACATCATCGAATACCTCTACTATTACAACGGAGCTGGGGTGGCCGCAGGTGATGTCAATGGAGACGGACTCCCGGATCTTTTCTTTACGGCCAACCAAGGCGAAAACAAACTGTACCTCAATCAAGGCAATTTCCAATTTAAGGACGCAACCGCAAGCGCCGGAATCCAGCAAAATGGAGGCTGGTCTACCGGAGTCACCATGGCCGACGTCAACGGTGATGGCGCATTGGACATTTACGTTTGTCAGGTTGGAGAATACAAAACCATGCGTGGCCGCAACCAATTGTACATCAATGATGGCCAAGGCCATTTCAGCGAAAAAGCGGCCAGGTATGGCTTGGCGTTTGTGTGCTTTTCTACCCAGTCCGCTTTTTTTGACTACGACCGCGATGGAGACCTTGATTGCTACCTCCTGAATCATTCCATCCACGATGCCGAAAACTACAGTCGAGCCAATATCCGCCAAAACCGAGATCAACTTTCTGGCGATCGCCTGCTGCGCAATGATGGCGATACCTTCGAAGATGTGAGCGCTGCAGCGGGCATTTATGGCAGTAAGATTGGGTTTGGCCTCGGCCTCGCCATTGGCGATCTCAACAACGATGCCTGGCCGGATATCTATGTTTCCAACGATTTTCACGAAAACGATTACCTCTATTTCAATCGCGGCGACGGTACTTTTCAAGAATCCATCAATACCTCAATGGGACATACCGGTACCTTTTCGATGGGCAATGACATGGCCGACCTCAACAACGACGGCTGGCTAGACCTGGTTACCATGGACATGAAACCCAATGACGAGGTGGTCAGCAAAAGTTCGGTAGGCGCTGATCCTTACAATATTTTTCAAACCAAACTCAGCTATGGCTACCATTACCAGTACCCGCGCAACATGTTGCAACTCAACCGGGGTATGGTCAGCGGGCAGGCGTATCCAAATTTTTCTGAGATAGGCCAACTGGCGGGCATCAACGCAACCGACTGGAGTTGGTCGCCCTTGCTTGCTGATTTTGACAACGACGGCTGGAAAGACCTCTTTGTGGCCAACGGGATTTTTCGCCGACCCAACGACCTGGATTACCTCAAATTCATCTCCAACGCCACCGTACAGCAATCTGCTACTGACCAATCCCTCACCGAAAAAATGCCTTTTGGCAAAGTTGCCAACTTCGCTTACCGTAACCAGGGCAACCTCAGCTTTGAGGATGTCTCCACAAGCTGGGGACTCAATCAAGTCGGCTGTTCCAATGGTGCTGCTTATGCCGACTTTGATCGGGACGGCGACCTCGATTTGGTCTTGAACAACCTCAACGAAACCTCCAGTATCTTTGAAAATAAAGCCCAAGCAAACCCCAATCAGCATTGGTTGCAGATTCAATTGGACGGAATTGGCAAAAATCCCTATGGCTACGGTACTCGCGTGCGTGTTGTAGCCAATGGAAAGGAGCAAATTCAAGAATTGTACAGCACCCGAGGATTCCAGTCTGCGGCAGAACCCCTGCTGCATTTTGGACTTGGCGCAGCCAAAAACATTGATGAATTGGAGATTCGTTGGCCAGATGGGAAAATCCAGCTACTCAAAAATATACCTGTTGATCAAAGGAAAACCATCAAATATCAAGCACCTGTTGAACCAACGATTTCTCCAATACTTACCCCTTTTTTGAAGGAATATGCAACCGAACTTGGCCTGGCTTACGTCCACCTCGAAAACGAGCACATCGACTTCGACAGCGAACAACTGATTCCGCACATGCTATCTACCCAGGGCCCTGCGCTAGCCCTTGGCGATGTCAATGGCGATGGGCGAGAAGATGTGCTGATCGGGGGCAGAAAGGTCTTTTTGTACCTCCAATCGTCCAATGGGAAATTCACAGCCCGTGATCTGCTCATTGATCCTATGCAAGAAATAGTCGACGCAGCTTTGTTTGATGCAGATCAGGATGGAGATCTGGATGCCTATCTGGCAACTGCGGGTCATCAATATGCTGAACAAAATTCAGCCTTACTCGATGTATTGTTGCTCAATGATGGCAAGGGAAAATTCACAAAAAGCATCAATGCCTTGCCACTGGATCACGACGAAGGTTCCTGCGTGGTTCCTTTTGACTTCAACGAAGACGGGGCATTGGATCTTTTTGTGGGCAGCCGTTCGGTATTTCCCTCCTATGGTTTGGTGCCGAATAGCCACCTGTATCAAAACGACGGCAAAGGGCATTTCAAAGACGTAACCAAGCAGGTGGCCCCAGAATTGCTAAAAATTGGCATGGTCACCGATGCATGCATCATTCAGCAAGCAGACGGCCTGCAATTGGTGGTGGTAGGAGAGTGGATGCCGGTTTGCATCTTCAAAATAAACAAAGGTAAGTTTTCCTTAAGTCAGATTCCCAATTCGGAAGGATGGTGGAATACCGTGTACAGTACAGATTATGACCAGGATGGCAAACCCGATCTATTGCTTGGCAATCTGGGACTCAATTCAGAACTCAAAGCTTCAGTCGCAGAACCCGTTGAGTTGTTTGTCAAAGACTTCGATCAAAACTACCAGACCGACCCCATTCTGGCTTACTACAAGCAAGGGCGGCGCTATACTTACATGAACAAAGACGAACTGACCAGTCAATTGAATATCCTCAAGAAACAATTTTTAGAGTACCGCCCCTTTGCTGAGTGTGGTTTCGAACAAGTTTTTTCAGCGGAAATGTTGAAAGGTGCAGTTCATCATCGAGCGGTAACTTTTGCTTCCTCCTGGGGAAAATACCTCGGAAAAGGCCAATATGCGCTTGAAGCCTTGCCCACTGAAGCCCAATTTGCGCCCATTTTCAATTTCACCCAAGCCGACATCAATGGCGATGGCCAAAAGGAAATCCTGAGTGTAGGCAATTGGTACGGCATTCGTCCAAGCTTGGGCCGTTACGATGCCGATTATGGTTGTGTACTGACCCGCAAAGACAAAAAGTGGGCGGTAATGAATCCTGCACAATCCGGATTTTGGGTCAATGGCCAGGGGCGTAAGTTGGAGACTTTAGCCGATGGGACAGTTTTGGTGGCGCGGAACAACCAAGGACTGATGGTGTGGAAGAGGTAAGCAATTTTAGCCTTTTACCCCCAAAAGGGTGAATTTTACCCAAAAATAAAGCTTTAATATTGTGCGGACTCGTTGTACCGCGCCAAAATGCCAAACCATGCCTATAAACACCAGCTACTTATTGCTGCTCTTGAGTTGCTTGCTCAGCTTGTCGGCGCATTGCCAGTCCATCCAAATCTTGAGTGCAGGCACCAAAACTTCGCTTCGCGGACTTAGCGCAGTAGATGATCAAACCATATGGGTAAGTGGCAGTTCAGGCACGGTTGGTAAATCTACCGACGGCGGCCAAAACTGGCAATGGATGAATGTCAAGGGGTTTGAAAAAACCGATTTTCGCGACATCGAAGCCTTTGATGCCCAAACGGCCATTGTCATGGGCGTCGCTTCCCCTGCCTACATCCTCAAGACTACCGACGGCGGACAAACCTGGGAAAAGGTATACGAAAACCGCGATACTTCCATGTTCATGGATGCGATGGATTTTGTTGATGCCCAAAACGGGATGGTGATTGGTGATCCTTTGCAAGGAAAGGTTTTTATTGCCAAAACCCAGGATGCCGGGAATAGCTGGCAGACGCTCTCCAGTAAAGAGCAACCTACTGCAGCAGCAGGAGAGGCTTTTTTTGCCAGCAGCGGTACCAACATCAGAATGTACAGCAAAAACGGTTTTGTTTTTGCAAGTGGGGGCAAAAAATCCAGCCTGTTTATGCCTGGTTTGAAAAAAGACCTGCCCTTGATTCAAGGGAAAGAAACTACGGGGGCCAACTCCATCGCCCTCAAAGGCAAAAAAATCATGATCGTGATGGGTGGCGATTTTATGACCAAAGATGCCACCACAGACAACTGCTTTGTGAGCATCGATGGTGGCAAAACCTTTGCCGCTCCATTGGTTGGGCCTCATGGCTACCGCAGTTGTGTGGAATACCTGAAAGGAAAAAACTGGATCGCTTGCGGTCTGAATGGAGTGGATTACAGCACCGACGAAGGCAAAAACTGGTCCTGGATCAGCAAGGAAAGTTTTCATGTTTGCCGCAAAGCCAAGCAAGGAAACACGGTATATTTCGCAGGAGGTGGAGGTCGAATTGGTAAATTGATTCTAAATTGATGAGCTCATGCAGCAGCATTTAACTTTTTTAATTCTTCTAGCCTTTTCTAGCTTTTCTTTAGGGCAAACTCCTGCTTCAGAAGCCAATTTTATCCTTACTGTTCTCGACGAAAAACAAGCACCCCTGATCGGCGCAACGGTTGAACTCAATGCTGCAAACCGCTCCATTAATCCTCAAATGACGGTTACCGATGAAAAAGGCATGGCTGTTTTTTCCATCAAACCCTCCAATAGTTACAACCTGAAAATCCGTTTTGTTGGTTATGCAGAATTGATGACCGAGCTGAGTAAAGAAGCGATCACAGCCCAAAAACTCAGCATCAGCCTCCAGCCCGATAACACAACACTGGAGGGAGTTACCGTAACCAGCCGCAAAGCCCTGATTCAGCGCATCCAGGGCAAAACCATCGTCAATGTAGATGCGGCAGTAACCAATGCCGGAACGACCGTGCTTGAGGTCCTGGAAAAATCCCCTGGTGTCATGGTAGACCGCAACGGAGGGCTTAGTCTGATGGGTAAAACAGGAGTTTTGGTACTCATCGACGACAAGCAAACCTACTTATCGGGTGCAGAGTTGAACAACCTGTTGAGTGGCATGAGCTCCAGTCAAGTTGATCAAATCGAGCTGATCACCAACCCTTCTGCCAAATACGACGCCAGCGGCAACGCCGGTATCATCAACATAAAAACCAAAAAGAACAAGCAAAAAGGTTTCAATGGGACGCTTACTGATTCATACGGGCAAGGCGTTTACACCAAAACCAACCACAGTCTAGTACTCAACTACCGCAATGGCCGCTTCAATACTTTTTTGACGTACAGCAGCAATTACAACAAAGGCTTCACTAAAATTTACGCCCTGCGGGAATATTTCAACCAACAAGATCAGGTGGAATCCCGCCTGGATCAGCCCACTACCCTGATTCACCGGGGGTTCAACAATACGCTCAAAACCGGGCTGGATTATTACCTTTCGGATAAAACCACCCTCGGTTTTGCCCTTACCGGCATTACCAACAACCGCAAAGGGAGCAGTACCGCCCGCGCCAACTGGGAAAACGTGCTAGGGGGAACCGATTCAACCATTGCCACCAGCAGCACCAGCGGAGGGAAGTTCACCACAGCTGGCCTTAACTTATCTGGCAAACACAGCTTCAGCAAAAAGCAACAGCTCTCCGTGGATTTTGATTGGTTGAGCTACGACATCAACAATGAGCAGTTTTTTAACAATTCCTTGCAGGTCAATGGTGGGTATGTAGAAGGTTCAAGGGGATTTCTTCCTTCACAATTGGCCATCACCTCGCTCAAAATAGACCACAGTTTGCAAATTGGCGACAACGGAAAACTGGAAACCGGGTACAAAAATTCATTCATTGATACTGACAATACCGCGGATTACCAAAAAGGAAATGGCACCGTTTGGCGGCAGGATTACGGCAAAACCAATCGCTTCCTGTACAAAGAAAACATCCATGCTTTGTACAGCAGTTACGAACACAAAGTAGATCGTTTCTCGATGCAACTGGGCCTGCGCTACGAACGCACCAATTACGACGCCAACCAGTTGGGCAATATCGAACGACCCGACTCGGCATTTTCGCGGCGGTATCAGGGCTTTTTTCCTTCCAGTTATGTGTCCTTCCAGGCTGATTCATCCAACACCTTTACCCTCACTGCGGGCCGCAGACTGGATCGACCACAATTTCAAAAACTCAATCCTTTTGTCAACATCATCAACAAATACACCTACGAGCGGGGCAACCCCTATTTTTTGCCGCAGTATACCTGGAACCTGGAATTGAGCCACCAATACAAGGATTTTCTGACGACTTCGGTTTCTTACAGCATTATCCGCAATTACTTTTCTCAGCTCTTTGTATCCGATGGCGGCGATATCTTGATTTACACCAATGGCAATGTGGGCAGGATGTACAATTTAGGAGCATCGGTAGCCCTGCAACTTTCGCCTTTCAAGTGGTGGTCTTTCAACGGACAGGTGCTCTTCAACCACAAAGAATTGAAAGGCTACCAAAATAGCACCTATGCTTCCTCGATCTCCCAGGTCAATTTCAGCATCAACAACCAATTCCGCATCAACGACGTGTACAGCGCCGAAATCTCTGGCTTTTATACCACTCGCGCCCGCAATGACTTGCAAGAACTGCTCTACGATACCGGGCAATTGTCATTGGGCATTTCCAGACCAGTGTTCAAGAAGAAAGCGAACATCAAACTCAGCATCCGCGATCTCTTTTACACCCAGGTCATGGAAGGTTTGACGGATTTCCCTGATGCCCAGGAATATTTCCTTCTGACCAGAGATTCGCGGGTTGTAAACCTGGCCTTTTCCTATCGCTTTGGGAAGCCTCTGAAGTCGGCACGGCGGAGTGGCGGCGCAGCAAGTGACGAGATGGAAAGGGTGGGAAATTGAGCACTTTTGACAAAATCTTTTGTTAATTAAAAGTTGGAATAAATGTAAAATTGAGTTATTTTTGTATTAAAATATATGCATGAAATTCGCCGATATAAAAAATGATGTAGCTTTTAGGAAGATCTTTGGTAGTGAAAACCATACGGAAGTGCTTATTTCTTTCCTCAATGCCATTTTGGGTTTTGAAGGCAAGGATCAAATCGTGGAAGTAACCATTCTGAATCCTTATCAACTTCCAAAACTACGGGGCGGAAAAGTGAGTATTTTAGATGTTCGTGCCACAGACCAAAAAAAGAGGCAGTTTATTGTAGAAATGCAGGTGGCCGAGAAAGATGGTTTCGATAAACGGGTCTTGTACTATTTGACCAAAAGTTATACGAGTCAAATTCAACGGGCAGACCAGTATAGAAAATTAAAACCAGCTTATTTTATTGGCATTTTGGATTTTAGCCACACCGAAAATCCTCATTACATAAGTCGAAGCCGTGTGCTGGACATCGATACAGGCGAAGTAACCATCAAAGATGTCGAATTCAATTTTGTGGAACTTAAGAAATTCAATAAAGCAGAAAACGAACTGAGTACTTTGACCGATAAATGGATATACTTTATAAAAAATGCTGAAAATCTAGACTTAGTCCCCAGCAATGTAGATGACAAAGGTTTGCTTACTGCCTACGAAGAAGCGAATCAACACACTTGGACTCAGGAGGAACTGGATGCTTACGATTATGTAGATATGCGGGAAGAAGATGCCCGGGCAGAGATTGATGCCAAATTGATTAAAGCCGAAGCCAGAGGAAAAGAACAAGCCGAGTTAAAAGCGGAAGAGGAAAAAGAAAAGATAATTTTGGCCCTGGCCAAAAATGGCGTAACGCTTCCTGTAATCGCCCAATCTGTCAATAAAACAGCGGCGGAAATTTCAGAAATCATTGCAGAAAATAAAACAGGTGAAATTGCATAAGCAGCACCTAATTTCTTTTACTTTTCTTTTGCCCCTTTTGCAAACGGCTCATAATTTGAAATCATCACATCGTCGAAACGCGCTTCAATAAAGCCTTTTGGAGCAGTTGTTCCATTGAGCAAACCCACTTCAAAGCAACGGATGGCATCAGATTTTAGGTCAGGCAGTGATGGCCCTTCGCCCCATTTGGAATAGCCAATTTCGGCCAGATTGAATTTCACAAACACCCACTTTTCTGAGCAAATAGGTGTTCTGTTGTTTGCACCCCACTTGCCTTTGTGTCCACGGGTCAGCAGCAAGGGTTGTACCAGCAGGGTATCGCCTTTGCCCGTATTGCACCAAAAAGACAACCAAATTTTATCTCCAAACTCAGCACGTACCTTATCCATGACGGGATTGGCGAGAGAGTCGATTTTTAAATCGGTAAACCAAACGTTTTGGAGATCGGGAGTGATTGAATCCCAGCGCACCTTCAGGCAAACCTTGGATGATTTGTCGTATTGGTGTTTTTTCTTGTCATCCAAAGAGAAATGAACCTGGTTGTTGGCCTTCCACCAGGTACTGACGTTGGGACGGTCTTCGTAGTGCAGTTTGATTTCCAGTTTTTGCGCCTGAGCAAGAGTACCAATCAGAATTGCGCCAGCTAGCAACAACATCTTTTTCATAGAGTGACCTTTAATGATCCAATCAAATTAATGAATCTTTCAATCTACAAAATGCATAACTTTTTACAAAGTTTAATGCTAGAGTACGACACACTTTTCCACAAGGCTATTATCTTCACTTGCAAAATTATGGATCAAGATGAAAAAACTCGTTATCACCTTAATCGCTTTTGCCTGTCAAATGGCTTTTGAAAAAGGTTATGACGGCTTTGTTTCATTGATTCCCAAAACCCAGCTGATTGACTATTATCGAAGCAAATTCGGTTTCTTTTCTGTAGGCACACATTTGGCAGTTTTTGACTCCGCTGCCCAGGAAATCATCATAAAATACTTGTAGCATGAAAAAGTATGAAGCTTTATACCAGCAATTTCGCGAAAAGTACACAGACGAGGATATTGCCGACTCCATGCTCATTCCAGAAGACCTGAACGAAGAGGAGCAAAAAAATGCGGACGAAGAATTGAGAACTTTTCGCTTTAAACTATTGAGTGAGCGCACCGAAGAGCAGCGGGTGTATTCCGATTTGCTGCGGATGCGGTATCAGCTTGAACGCTACATCAAGGAAAATACCTTTGCGGAAGAAAATAGTTTTGGTAAGCAATTGGAAGAATACGCCAGAATTTTAAAAAGGACCAAGAAGGACTTGTCTGAAGACCTGAGCATTCATTACACGAGGTTCAGCAGAATCATCAATGATCGGGAAGAACCCAACATTGAATTGACTTACCGCTTGGAACAACACTCTGGGGGATTGATCCCAGCTTTGCTTTGGTGGAAATTGATCATTAAAAAGCAGGAGTATTTTCTCCAGCAGGATGAGAAATCGCGTAGAGCGGAAGTAGCAAAGGTTCGAAATGCGGTGAGGTTTAGGGCATAACTTGATGCATTTTGAACTTTCGTATTTTCTCCCTTGTCACCTCTCCTTATTTTATAAAAGCGAAATGCCTAAGCCAACTCCACCCTCACCTTCACATTCACCTCATCCGGCAAATCAAGCACTTCGCCCTCAACTCCCGCTACCAAATCCAGTCGTACCGCCAGTACTTCATCGCAGATGTACTGCCCGTACTGGGCTACTGCTACTTCCACCGCCGGGTGTTTCTCCAGGTCAATCTGGATGCGGTCGGTTACGTTGAAGTCGCGGGTTTTGCGGATGTTTTGGATGCGGTTGACCAATTCGCGGGCCATCCCTTCTGCCTCCAGTTCGGGCGTGAGGGTGATGTCGAGCGCCACGGTGAGCAGGCCATCGCTGGCTACCAACCAACCGGGGATATCCTCGGCGGCGATTTCAAAGTCTTCCAGGTTCAAGTCAAAGCTGCTGCCATTGACGCTGAGGATATATTCATTTGTTTTTTCGATGGCACTGATTTCGGCCTGACTGAGCTGGCCGATGATTTCTTGCGCGGCCTTCATGTGTGGCCCCAGGCGTTTGCCGAGGGTTTTGAAGTTGGGCTTGATGCGCTTTTTGAGCAAACCCGAATCGTCGGTCAGGTATTCGACTTCCTTGACGTTTACTTCCGATTCGATCAGGGCTTTGACGCCGTCTACCAGTTCGATGAAATCTTCATTCAACACCGGCAACAAGACCTTTTGTAGCGGCTGACGTACCCTGATTTTTTCTTTTTTGCGCAGCGAAAGCACCAGGGAGGAAATGCGCTGCGCATAATCCATCTTCTGCTCCAGTTGCTTGTCGATCAGATCCGAGCTGGATTCCTCAATCAAGGTCAAGTGCACCGATTGGTGGGGTTCATGGCGGGTTACTTCGTTCAGGTTTTTGTACAACCATTCCGCAAAGAATGGCGCAACAGGAGCCATCAATTTGGCCAAAGTGATCAAACACTCGTACAAAGTCTGGTAAGCCGAAATTTTATCGTCGGTATAATCTCCCTTCCAGAAGCGGCGACGGCAGAGGCGCACGTACCAGTTGCTCAGGTTTTCATCCACAAACTGCATGATCTTGCGGGTAGCGTTGGTGGATTCGTAGTTGGCGTAATCGGCATCTACTTCGTTCACCAAAGAGTGCAACGCGGAGAGCACCCAACGGTCAATTTCGGGACGTTTCCACATCGGGATATCCGCTTCGATGTAGCGGAATTTGTCGATGTTGGCGTACAGCGCAAAGAAGGAATAAGTATTGTAAAGTGTACCAAAGAGCTTGCGTTGCGTTTCTTCTATGCCTGCCAGGTCAAAACGTAGGTTGTCCCACACCTGGGCATTCGAGATCATGTACCAACGGGTGGCATCGGCACCGTATTTGGCTACGGTTTCAAATGGATCCGCCGCGTTGCCGAGGCGCTTGGACATTTTTTGGCCGTTTTTATCCAGTACCAAACCGTTCGAAACCACGTTTTTGAAAGCCACACTGTCAAATACCATCACGGCAATGGCGTGGAGCGTATAAAACCAGCCCCGCGTTTGGTCAACGCCTTCGGCGATGAAGTCAGCAGGGTAACGGAATTTGAATTCTTCTACATTTTCAAAAGGGTAATGCCACTGTGCATAAGGCATGGAACCCGAATCGAACCACACGTCGATCAGATCTAGCTCGCGGTAGAGTGGCTCACCGTTGTCGGTTACCAACACGATCTCATCGATGTAGGGGCGGTGCAGGTCTTTGGGCACCTCCTGGGTTTTGCCCAAAACTGCATTTGCTTTTACAATTTCGTCTTGCAACTCCTTTACCGAACCAATGCACTTTTCTTGGGTACCATCCTTGCTGCGCCAGATGGGCAGCGGGATGCCCCAATAGCGGGAGCGGGAAAGGTTCCAGTCTTGGAGGTTTTCCAGCCATTTGCCAAAGCGGCCTTCACCCGTTGCGGCGGGTTTCCAGTTGATGGTCTGGTTGAGTTCAAACATGCGCTCCTTCATGGAAGAAGCTTTGACAAACCAGCTGTCGAGTGGATAGTACAACACCGGTCGGTCTGTACGCCAGCAGTGTGGGTAGGAGTGGACGTATTTTTCGGAACCGAAAAGTTTGTTTTCTTCCTTCAGCTTGATCACGATGTCGACATCTACGGGACGTTCTTCCACTTGACCGTAGTCTTTGACGTAGCGGCCAGCAAAATCGGTCACTTCGGCCACGAAGCGGCCCCGTTTGTCTACCAGCGGCATTGGGTTGCCTGCCTCATCTTTGACCATCAGCGGCACGATGCCGTACTGCTTGGCCACCCGGAAGTCGTCGGCACCAAAAGTAGGTGCAATGTGTACAATGCCCGTACCATCTTCGGTGCTGACAAAATCGCCCAAAAGCGCCTTGAAGGCTGGCCCGTCGGGCTTCACGTAAGGCAACAGTTGCTCGTATTCGATCCCTTCCAGTTCGCTGCCTTTCATTTCGGCTACGATCTCGATGTAGGGGATGGGCTTGTTGCCGGGCTTGACATCTTCGGGTTTGAGGTCGAGGTTTTGCTCAGAAAAGTATTGGCTGAAGCGGTCTTTGGCCAAAATCACCACCATGGGGGCACCCGTGTAGCGGTTGAAACTGCGTACTTTGACGTAGGTGATGTCTTTGCCCAGGGCTACCGCCGTATTGGAAGGGAGCGTCCAGGGCGTAGTGGTCCAGGCCAGGAAGTACTCGTGGTCGCTGTCCACAATTTTGAACATGGCAATTGCCGAAGTATCGCTGATTTCCCGGTAAGCGTTGGGCTGGTTCAATTCGTGCGAACTCAATCCTGTGCCCGCTGCTGGCGAGTAAGGCTGGATGGTATAGCCCTTGTACAGCAAGTCTTTGTTGTACAATTGCTGCAATAGCCACCACACCGACTCGATGTAGTCGTTTTCGTAAGTGATGTACGGATTGTCGAGGTCGACCCAGTAACCGATTTTGCGGGTGATGTCGTCCCAGCGGTCTTTGTACATCATCACCGTTTCGCGGCACTTGCGGTTGTAATCGTCTACCGAGATGGTTTTACCAATGTCTTCCTTGGTGATGCCCAATTCTTTTTCCACACTCAATTCGATGGGCAAACCGTGGGTGTCCCAGCCGCCTTTGCGCTCTACGCGCTGGCCTTTCATGGTGTGGTAACGGCAAAAAATATCTTTAATGGCCCGCGCCATCACGTGGTGGATGCCGGGCATCCCGTTGGCGGAAGGAGGTCCTTCGTAAAATACGTAGCTGTTTTCTACATCGCGTTGTTCGATGCTTTTTTCAAAAATGTGCTCTTTTTCCCAAAATGCTAACACTTCACGATCGATTTCCGGTAAATTGAGCTGCTTGTATTCCTTGTACATGGCCAGTTGGAATTTTTTTTTCGAGGTGCAAAGATAAGGGATTTTTGGAGAAATAGCCTTTGAAAAACCATTCCTCCCTTCACTTCAACCTTACCAGCGCCGTCCACACACTCAAATTTCCATTCTGAAGCCTGGTCCAAATTGGACGCACCCGGCCGTTGTACACGCTGAGGTGGTTGTAGTCGCCAAAAAAAATGGTTTTGGTGGGTAAAAACGGAGACTGACTGATTTTGGCATTGACAAAAGTTTTGCCCCCATCTTTGGAATAAGCCAGGTATACGTCGGTATTGTCGTCGGAGTGGTTGCGGCGGTCGTAAAACACCACGTAGAGGTAACCCGTCACCGGATCTACCGCCAGCCAGGTGAAAAACTGTTGGTGGCCTGCGCCGTCGTTGTTGACACGCGTTGGGGCGCTCCAGGAGTTGCCTCCATCGGTAGATTTGGCAATCCAGACATCGGTATCGTTGGTGCCATTGCGTTGATCGCACCAATTGACATAAATGGTGCCCCGATTGGGTCCATTGCTGAGGTCGGTTGCGGTGATGGGTAGACCATTGGCACGGAAAATGCCCGGGATGTCAAAAGTCCAGCCGCCGGGCTGATCGGCTACAACTTTGTCGGTGGCCAACCAGGTTTTGCCAGCATCGAGGGAGCGGTCGAAGTAAATCTTGTTGGCGTAAAACCAGGCCACATAAATTTCACCTTTCGGCCCGATGGCGGGTACTGCGCCTTCGGTGGTGTTGTCGTCGTCGAGGCAATCGCCTTCCAGTTGACTGAGGTTTGCTTCGCTACTCCAGGTTTTTCCGCCATCGTTGGAGCGGGCAAAAAGAATGCGCGATTTATCTTTAGGGTCTTTGCTGTCGTACTTGTCGAACTCCGTCCAGGTCATCACAAGACTGTTGTCGCGTGGATCTACGGCCAGCCAGTGTTTGTCCTGGTCTTTGGGGTGGTGCAAGCCAGCGTAGGTTCCCTGCGACCAGGTCACGCCTTTATCGGTCGATTTCTGGATCACAATGCGGTCCAGCCAGGTAGGATCGCTGCCTTGAGAGCCTTTGGGATCGGAGAGGTGGGCGTAATAGAAATCGCCCTTATTGTCGGCCAAGAGCATGGGATCGCCGTACACGCCGTAGGGCGAGGTCAGGGTCTTCTTTTTCCAGGTGATGCCGCCATTGGAAGAGTAATAGACTTTATCGAGAATGGCTCCGGCCACCACGATGTTGGAATCCACCGGAGAAATGGCAATGCTGGGTTCGCAAGGGCCTGTGGCAAAAGGTCCCGCCGAGCTGTCGATGCGGATATTGGGGAAATTGGCAAAAATCTCGGGATTGCTGACCGGGACAACGGGCGTTTGACGTTGGCAACTGAAAAACGCGAAACCACTCATGAGGCTAAACAGCGCAATTAATCTGGGCATGGTACTAAACTTTGAGGCCAAGTTATTCATATTCTGTTAAAAATGAAATCCTGACGAAATACAATTCAATTTATTGTTTTTTGCCTCCATGGTTAAAGAAAATGTTTTTAAATTTGACCCAAAACCCATCACCATGCTGAAAGCTTCCACATTCCAGTTCATCAAAGACCTGAAAGCCAACAACAACAAGGAGTGGTTTGATGCCAACCGCAAAATCTACCAAATTGCCAAAGATGATTTCTTGACTCAAGTCCAAGCCCTGATCACGGGACTGGAAGGTTTTGACCCAGAAATCTCCATTGCGAAACTCGACCCCAAAAAATGCATCTTCCGCATCAACCGGGATACGCGCTTTTCAACAGACAAATCACCTTACAAAACCAACATGGGCGCCTGGTTCAGCGCAGGGGCCAAAGGCGTACAAAAAGCCGGGTATTATTTTCATGTTGAAGATGGTGGCTGTTTTTTGGCGGGAGGATTGTACATGCCTGAAACAGAAGCCCTGAAAAAAATCCGCCAGGAAATTCATTACAACCACAAAGACCTGGTGGCGATCTTGAATGAAAAAAGTTTCAAGCAGTTTTTTCCGAAAGCCCTGGATACCGAGCATACGCTAAAGAAAGCACCGCAGGGATACAAGGAAGACAACCCAGCGATTGACTTGTTGAAACTGAAGAGCTTTACGGCATCACACTCTTTTGGAGAAGCAAAATTGCTGGACGCAGGATTTGATGCATATGCAAAGGAGGTTTTTGCCTCGATGTATCCTTTGATTAAGTTTTTGAATCAGTCTTTTGATTGACCGTACTTGCGCAATAAGTAAATGCAGGAAAAGGTTGACTGCTTCATGCTCCTGCCGATGCTAAAAATTGAATATCTTTGTTTTTATGAAAAAGGAGTTCAACATTACGGGCGCTTGTTATCCTCACTTGCATTACATGATGGATACACGTGCTAAAATGGCGACCATTATGGACATGGTTGAACGGGGAAAGTACTTCATTATCAATCGCCCGCGACAATATGGGAAAACAACAGTGCTATTTGGTCTCAACGATACATTGAGCAAAGAAGCAGATTATCTGCCTCTTGAAATGAATTTTCAAGGTATAGACGAGCAGTGGCACGAAACAGATGGAGCTTTTGCAAGAATGATTGTTGATGAAATCCAAAAAGCTTTAGCATTTTCGGCACCAGAATTATCCACTTTTTGGCAAGAACTAGGCTCATCGGTTCAAAATATGAATGAGTTGTCAACGATCATTACTAAACTGGTAAATAAAGCCGATAAAAAGATAGTACTGCTGATCGATGAAGTAGATGCAAGTAGTAATTTTTTGCCCTTTCTCAATTTTTTAGGAATGTTGAGAACTAAATACTTAAGCCGTCATAAACCTAAACACACTACATTTCATAGTATTGTTCTTGCTGGCGTACACGACATCAAATCCCTGAAATCAAAAATGCGTTCGGGGGATCAAATACAATACAACAGTCCCTGGAACATTGCCGCCGATTTTGAGGTGGAAATGAGTTTCAATCCCGCTGAGATTGCACCGATGTTGGAAGAATACCGCCTGGCGGAACAGGTAGAAATGGAATTAGCCCAAATTGCTGATAGACTGTATTATTTCACCTCTGGCTATCCCTTTTTGGTGAGTAAATTGTGCAAAATCATTGCCGAAAAACTGCTGCCACAAAAAACAGAAAGGCGCTGGGTACTTGAAGATGTAGATCGTGCAGTCAATCTGCTTTTAAAAGAAAACAACACCAACTTTGACAGTTTGATCAAAAATTTGGAGAACAATCCCGCATTATACGATCTGGTGTACCGGGTGATCATCGATGGCGATGTGATCTCTTTCAATCCCGATGAACCGCTCACCAATTTTGGGCGCATGTACGGTATTTTCAAGGAAAGTGGCCGTTTGGCCATCCACAACCGCATCTACGAGCAGCGCTTGTACAACTACATGACCGTAAAAACTGAAATCAACTACGGTCGGGACTACAATTTTAGCGAGCATTTCAAAACCACCGACAATGGCCTGGACATCGAAGCGGTGCTGCTCAAGTTTCAGCAGTTCATGCAGTCGGAGCACCACCAAAAAGACCAGGATTTTTTGGAGCGCAACGGCCGCCTGGTGTTTTTGTCCTTCCTCAATCCTATCCTGAACGGGAAAGGCCATACGTTCAAAGAACCCCAAATCTCGGAAGAAAAACGACTGGATGTGGTGGTCACCTATTTTCAACACAAATACCTCATCGAATTGAAACGCTGGTATGGCGAAAAGGCCCATCAAGCTGGTCTGGCCCAACTGAGCGACTACCTGGATCGGGAGCACTTGAAAACGGGCTTTCTACTCATTTTTGAGCACAAAAAGGAGAAGTCCTGGCGGCAAGAATGGATGGAGATAGGGGATAAGAAGGTGTTTGGGGTTTGGGTTTGAGCGTCTTTTTGATCGCATAGATTTCATGTTCCAAAATTTTTAGGTTAGTTTTTGTAAATTTCCTTTCTATGACCACCAGCGTAACCATCCAAACCATTTACCACTGCTCCCTGGAGCGCGCCTTCAAAGCGCCCATGCTTTGCGATGTGTCCAAAGTACACACGGGCTTTGGCATCATGCCTAGAGTAACCCATTGCACCGAAGATGAAAACTGGGGGCAGCCCGGCAGTAGCAAAAGAGTATTTGTAGCGCCCTCAATCTCCCAAGCTGGTGGCGAAGCCTCTATCGACCGGGTCATCGAGCGCATCGAAAACCAATACTGGAAAATCGAGGTGAGCGAGTTCAAAGTCTGGATGCTGGGCTTTTCAAAATTTGTCGGGGAATGGAAAACGACAGCGTTGAAACCCAATGAGATTCTAATCGAATACACCTATACGATGCACGCTGAGGTCGCTTTGTTTTATCCGCTCAACTGGTTGTTTACCAAGACCTTTTGGCGGATTTATATGAAGCGGGTGCTGGAAAATGTGCGGGTGATGGCGGAAGGGGAGGAGGCGTTTTTGTATGCGTGAAAAACAATATTTAGTCAAGCTCCAATGTGTGAATGATGTAATTCTTATTGTGAATTGTATAAGATTTAAGGCATTAAAAGATCTCACCTTTGTGCTGTTGTGGAATTTTAAGTGGCATCGTAACTATTTAGCGCCCGAATGGCGCGACATATATTTCGGTGCTGCAAGCAGCACGAAGTTCATTGAAAACATTGAGTTGATGCTTACGACAGGTACTTATGAACCCTTGAATTCGAGCATAAATATCAGCACCCTGATCTGTTCGAAAACACCCTGCGACTTTTTGCTTGGTTTTTACAGGTCGAATATCTCTTTCAGCTTGATTATTGGTAAAAGGAA
>Ga0247836_1000394_pt1 | contig 79809 bp, 66 predicted proteins | sample LaCruzMarch2015__4_FD_187116 | JGI IMG/M metagenome (GOLD analysis project Ga0247836, IMG submission 187116) | Freshwater microbial communities from meromictic Lake La Cruz, Castile-La Mancha, Spain - LaCruzMarch2015_14m | ecosystem: Environmental > Aquatic > Freshwater > Lake | place: Spain... | reverse complement strand
GCCGCTTCGGGCCACGCGGCGTCAAGCGCAAGATGTCTGGCTATCCGATCCGCAGAACACGCGGACCGACCAGGCACAGGATACCGCAGACAATCCATCAAAAATCTTCTAAGTAAACAGTATTGGGCTTAAGGCATTTTCCTTGAGGGCAAGCTCCTCCGCCTGCCGGAGCGCCTCGGTGAGATTCCGCGCAATGCTCAGAACTCCAACGACCTTCCCGCTCGCATCTCGCAGGAGGTGGGAGGAGATGGAGACAGTGATCGCCTCATCCCTTTTCGTTCGCCATTTCGCGACGATGTGATCGGGGCTCTCCTCTCGTTGCACGTCCTGAAGTCGACGCGCATGCTCCGATTGAACTTCCTCGGGAAGGAATCGATCGATGGCGTTTCCGATTACTTCCGAAGCGCGGAAACCGAAGAGTTGCTCGGCGACCGGATTCCAGCTTAACGCATTGCCCTCGATCGAGGAACTATAGATGGCGTCCGGAGATGCATCCACGATCGCGTGCATGAGATCATCCCCGACGGACGCCAGCCATTCTTGCGAGGGGTTTCCGGATGGCGTCGGAACGGGGAGCATGGACGTGCGGGAAAAGCGAGCGTGCGAGCATTTTCTGACGTTTGGCGTCAGATTCGACTGACTGATATCAGAAAAAGGGATCCAACGATACGTTTATCGCACCACCCGGCGTGCGGCGTGCGCGGTGCGTCGATCGGCCCGCTTTCGGTGAAATTGGTTCACCGCAGATCGACCCTGTCTTTCCGCCTCGGGAGGATCCTAGCTTCGCAAGTCCCGCAGTTCGTGTTCGTACCGCTTCACGTCCTGAATCCAAGCCGCTCCGACCGGCACGTCCTGACGTCGGCAGTACTCATCCCATACCGCCCCGAACGGCATGGACTTCAGCTCTTCCAGCAGGGCAAGGCGGGAGGTAAAATCTCCGTCGCGCTCGTGGCGGAGCAGCATTTCCCGAGGCTCGAGCAGTGCGATCAACAGAGCCTTCAGGGCGCTGCGGGTGCCGATTGTCCATGCGGCGATGCGGTTGATGCTGGCATCGAAGAAGTCCAGGCCGACATGCGTGCGCGAAAGGAAGTTTCCACGGACCAACTCCTCTGCAATGGCACGGGTCGGATCATCCAGAAGCACCACATGATCGCTGTCCCAGCGTACCCCGCGGCTCACGTGGAGCAGAATCTCCGGAACGAACTGCAGAACGGAGCTGATCTTATCCGCAAGGGATTCCGTCGGATGAAAATGCCCCGCATCCAAACAAACCAGCGCCTGATTTTTCACCGCGTAGCCGAGATAAAATTCGTGAGAACCCACGACGTAGGATTCGGACCCGATCCCGAACAGTTTGCACTCCACGGCATCGCGGTTGTGCGCCGGATCCACCGGCACGGCGAACACCGCGTCGAGGCTGGCCTCCAAACGTTCGCGCGGGGATTTGCGATCGTAGGGAATGTCCTTGTATCCGTCCGGGATCCAGAAATTGGTGATGACGGTCTTGCCGAGTTGGCGTCCGATCTCGCCGGCGATCACACGGCACGCAATTCCGTGTTCGATCCAGAAATCGCGAATGCCAGGGTCTGCATGTGAGAGCGTAAACCCAGACTCGGCATGCGGATGGGCGAAATAGGTCGGGTTGAAGTCGATTCCCATCCCGCGAACTCGGCACCATTCCACCCACCCCGTGAACTGCGCGATCGAAAGCTCGTTCCGATCCGCCTTCCCACCACGAAAGTCCCCGTACGATGCGTGCAGGTTGAGGCGGTGGGTGCCGGGAATCAACGAGAGGGCGACATCGAGATCCTGCTGAAGTTCATCAATGCTCCGAGCCCGGCCGGGATAGTTGCCCGTGACGAGCGTGCCCCCTCCCGCACGGCTTGCGGTTTCGTTCTCAAAGCCTCCGACGTCGTCACCCTGCCAGCAATGCAATGAGATCGGAATTTCCTCGAGTTGCCGGAGTGCGGACTCGGTGTCGACACCGATCGATGCGTACTGTTCGAGGGCGAGGGGATAGCTCGGGGATGACATGGAGAATTCGACTGAAGCGCAGTCACCGCGGGTTGTCTACTCCGGGATTACCGCTCCGGGATTAGGGGAACGGGACCCGCCGGAACGATGCGCGAGGGGTTGATGTCGTCGTGCGTAAAATAATAGTGCCGCTTGATGTGGTCGAAGTCGACAGTCTCCGCGACCCCGGGCAGCGAATAGAAGTCCGCGAGGAATCGCTTGAGATTGGGATAGTCCGCGATGCGACGGATGTTGCATTTGAAGTGACCGTGGTAGACGGGATCAAAGCGAATCAGCGTAACAAAGAACCGAATATCGGTCTCGGTCAAGGTGTCGCCGAATAGGAAACGCTGGCTGCGAAGTCGCTCTTCCATTGCATCGAGCGTGTCAAAGAGCGGGAAAACAGCCGCTTCGTACGCGGACTGCGAGGTCGCAAATCCGCACAGATAGACGCCATTGTTGACCGTCTGATAAATCACCTCGTTCAGACGCTCGATTTCGTCGCGGAGCGGTTCCGGGTAAAAATCGATCGTCTGATCCGCTCCAAACGCATCGAATTCATGGTTCAAAATCCGCAGGAGATCATCGTCGGAGTTGCTCACAATCCTCCTCGTCTGCGTGTCCCAGAGAACCGGAACGGTTACCCGTCCGACGTACGACGCGTCCGAGGCTAGGTAAGCTTCGCGGAGGAAGAGAAAACCGTTCACCGGGTCGACGCCGTGGCCGCGTCCGGGTCGGAACGCCCACCCGTCTTCATCGTTGCGAATGGGGTCGACGACGGACATTCCGATGACAGGTTCCAAACGTTTGAACAGCCGCATGAGGATGATGCGATGTGCCCACGGGCAGGCGAGGCTGACGTAGAGATGATATCGTCCCGACGCTGCGGGGAGCTCGGGGTCGCGATTGATCCAATGGCGGAAGGCGTCTGATTGACGCTTGAATGATCCATCGGCGTCTTGTTCGTCGGGAAACTGCGCTTTTGCGGAGATGGCGCTCACGCATGCGGTTTAGAACGGGTTGGGGAAAAAGGGGAGACATTTGTGGTTCTTCCGAGAAGTTCATGCCTGGGACCACAGATTTTCGCCGATGCTCGCAGATTCTCTGAAAAAGGACCTAACCTACGCCGTGCTCGGTGCCGCAACGGAAGGGCACCGCGAACTTTGCCGCCTCCTCGTTGGCATACAAGAGCCTGGTTTTGAGCCGGGAGAGAATCTGCGCAAATCCTGGGAATCTGCGGTGTTCCAACCCGTCCCCGGAACCACGCTTGACCCATTAGTCGTAAAGACCTTTGGGCAATGACCGTGACTTCATCAGCCTTTGCGGTCTTCCAACAGCCCCAGTTCAGAACGTCGGGCTAATGTCCGTTGCGCCTCTGGCGCACAATGCCTCGCAAAAGTCGGAGGCCACAGCATAAGCATGAACTTTCCGGATGATCCACATTTGTCGGGTGATCGACTCCGCCCCGCAGCAAACTTTCCTGCAAAAAGTTCTTGCGCCTCGGCGATTCTGAGTCAGATTAGCGGCGTTCTGGGGGGAACAGCAGGCCATCGCGACATTCGTTGCGGTGGCCTGCATTTTTTATGGGCTTATTCGGGGATCCGAGGGGAGGAAGTTCTCCGATTCATCACCCAGGGACTATAGATGTCCCTCCCTCTTGATAAAATGAGGTCGATGAACAATCAACTGACTGAAATAGCCTTCGTACTGGATCGTTCCGGGTCGATGGCCTCCATTGCGCGGGCTGCCATTACAGGCTTCAACGCGTTTCTGCGCGACCAACAGGCGGCTGCCGGACAGGCTCGTCTGACCCTCGTGCTTTTTGATGACGAGTACCTCGTTCCTGCGGATCATCTGCCCATTGATGAGGTGGTTCCGCTGAACACGCGGACGTACGTCCCGCGGAATGGCACGGCTTTGCTCGATGCCATCGGCGAGACGATTGATCGAATCGGGAAACGTCTTGCAGCGACTCCCGAGGCCGACCGCCCTGGGAAGGTCATGTTTGCGATCCTGACCGATGGATTGGAGAACATGTCCACGCGCTACACCGCGCACGAACTCTCGCGGATGATTCGGCATCAGACTGATGTTTATCAATGGGAGTTTCTGTATTTGGGGGCGAACCAGGATGCGATTGCCACCGCCGCGCGCTTGCAGATCAGCGCTGCGAACGCGGCCACATTCGACGCTTCTCCGGAAGATACGCGATTCGCGGTGGGCAGCATTTCCACCAAGATGCGCTCCACACGATCCACGTGCACCGGTGCGCCCATGACGGCAGAAGAAAAGCATGCCGCGGCGGCGTCCATGAGCGTGTTGTTGGCGGAGGCGAAGGCAAAAGAACAGGGTAAGGGAAAAATCTGAATGGCACCGTATCGCCCGCCTTGCGTTCGTGCCTTGCGAAGGGCACAACATGACGAGGTGATGCGCGCATGAAAGATCAATGGGTGGCGGCGATGTGGTGGCTGGTCGGCGGTTATCTTGCCGTGGGCTGCGCATTTGCCGTCCCCTTTGTCCTTCGCTGGTGTGGTCGCCTTGATCCATCTGCCGCCCACGGAAACTGGGGATTCCGGCTGGTGATTTTCCCCGGGGTTGCAGCCCTCTGGCCCATCCTGCTTCGTAGACTTCTCAAACAGGGCTCCCCGGTACCGCCGGATGCCGAAGCGGCAGCCTCGGCCGCGTTCCTTCGACGACTCCACGGGCGCGCTTTCCGCGCCCTCGCGGTCATTATCCCCGTACTCTTTGTCGTTGCGCTGGTGACTCGGCCCGACCCGCAGTCGTCAAAAATCGCGCTTCAACCCGCGGCGTTGCCCGGGGATCGTGCCTTGAGTGCCGTCAACGGTCTCCCCGTTCAACTCTCCGTTCGCGGCCCGGGGCCGGGAGCACAGGTTGAACTGCTCGTGACGGCCCCACTCGCAGAGCCGATGGTGGCGCTTTACTGGAATCCCGAGTCAGGCAAAGAAACCGTCGGACCGGACTCGGTGTTTCTCGGCTCGGTGTGGGGTCCGTCCAAACTGGTGTTTCCCCTCCCGGATCGAGCGCCGCCTGGCGCAGGAAATCTGGTTTTCCTCTCTTTGTCCGGCGACCAACGTGTGCTCGCGTCCGTTTCGCTCAACCCTCCAACTGGGAGCCCCTGATGTCTGTTGCTTACAAAGCGGTCGGCTGGAACCGACAAAAGCGCATCTACGATCTGGGCATCGCGGGTATCCTGCTCGTGGCGTTTGGGGTTTATGCGGGCGCGACCCTGCTCTTGCAGCCTTTGACCACTGCGGAGACGTTGATTATCCGCTTCACCGCGCTTGCGGCGCTGGTCTTGCTTCATCTTATCCTGCTGATTGGCCCGCTGTCCCGGTTCGACCCCCGTTTTCTCCCGCTGCTGTACAATCGGCGACACCTCGGCGTGACGATGTTTTGCCTCGCCGCGGTTCATGGGATTTTTTCGATCATTCAATTCCATGCGGGCGGCGATGTGTTTGCACTCGTCAGCGTGCTCACGGCATACGCGAGGGACTATTTTTCTTTCCTTCGGGATTTCCGCGAGGTGGCGGACGTTCCGTTCGAGGTGCTGGGGCTCGGGGCTCTAACGATCCTTTTCCTCATGGCGGCGACCAGTCATGATTTTTGGCTTAAGAACCTGGGTCCTTCGTTTTGGAAGCTCTTGCACATGCTCGTGTACGTGGCCTACGGACTCGTTCTCGCGCATGTGCTTTTTGGCGCCATTCAAAGCGAGGTTTCCCCTGCTTTTCCCCTCCTTCTCGGATTGGGCTTCTGTGCGATCGTTGGCTGTCACCTCGCTGCTTTCGCGCGGGAGCGTCGTCGGGATCGTGAGAGGGCGGCAGCGGCCAGCGACGGATTCGTTTTAGCCGCGCGTGCACAGGAGTTGTCACCGGATGCGGGGAAGGTGGTCGTGGTCAATGGGGAGCGGATTGCACTCTTTTTGCAGGAGGGTCGGGTGTTCGCGCTCTCCAATGTGTGCCGACATCAGGGAGGTCCGCTGGGTGAGGGGAAGATTCTGAATGGCTGCGTCACGTGTCCGTGGCACGGTTATCAGTACCGTGCGGATGATGGCTGTAGCCCGCCGCCCTTTGCCGAAGTGGCTCCCACGTATCCGGTTCGAGTCATCGGTGACGAAGTCCATGTTTCCGGCCAGGCGCTTCCATTGGGCACGAAATCGGAAGGCGCCCTGCTGACGGCACTGCCGACTGTTGCGCCTGATGAGACCCAAGGCGCGGGCGTTTTTTACGTTGGTTGGCAAAAGACGGCGCCGCGTGCGATTGCCGCATTTCTCCGACTCCGAGGCGGGCTGGTATTGGTTGCGCTGTGCGTCGTGTTTTTTGCCGCGGCTTTCTTTCAAAACCCGGTGGATGTCGGAACGTTTGAATTCGGCGTGGAACGCACGTTCACGGGAACGCTTTACGAATCCCCGCTGGCGTTGCTGCAAGTGGACCCGGGCGGTGCCGGTGGTGGGAAAAACTTCGTGCTCGTGGGCGAGGGGAAGTTTGGTCCGCCTCCGGGTCTCACTGCGAAGAACGGCGATCGCGTGCGTTTGGTGGGAAGTCTCATCACGCGCAATGGCGCTGCAATGATTGAGGTTCACCGCCCCGAAAGCGTCGAAGTGTTGGAAACCTCCGCCGGGCCGGCCGCACCCGTGGTCGCGCTCGGGAATGGCGAGTTTGTCGGGGAACTGGTGGACACGAAATGCTTCTTCGGCGTGATGCGTCCTGCAACGGGGAAAGTCCACCGCGGCTGTGCAGCCCGATGCCTTAGCGGTGGAGTTCCCCCCGGATTGCTTGTACGTGATGGCGAGGGGAATGGCGTCGTCCTTCTTCTCGCAGGGGAACCCGGAAAGCCTTTCAAGATCGATTCCGAACTAGCCGCGAGAACGCTCGCGGTCCGGGGGGCACTGGAACTCCACAGTGGAACACCGGTACTGCGCGTGGCGTCGTTCAGGCTACAGCCGTAAGGAAGAAAACCTCTTCGGTGTTCTTAGTCGGCGGAGACCGTGGACTGTGGAACGTTAAGGCTTATGAAGTGAAGGTCATTGCCCAAAGGTCTTCACTACGAATGGGTCAAGGGTGTTTCTGGGGACGGGTGGGATAACCGCAGATTAACAGGATTTGCGCAGATTTTCTGTTGGCTCAAAACCAGGCGCTGTATGCCAACGAGGGAGGCGGCAAAGTTCGCGGTGCACTTCGATCGCGGCACCGAGCATGGCGTCGGCGGGGTCCTTTTCATAAAATCTGCGAGGATCGGTGAACATCTGCGGTTAAAAATCGCGGAGTAGATTAGGCAACATGGGGAGACCACGGCCCCGCCGACGGGAGAAAGGAGCTGTCCGCGGAGGAAGGCGGTCTGCGGCACGCTTCACCACTTCGTCGCGGCCGTTGTCAGCGGGAAATCATCGGTGCGGAAAGGCGAGGCTGGCAGACCCGCTCCATTTGCAAGATTGCATGTCGGATTGTTCGACCACGCATAACGTACGGCGATCGGTTTGGGCACTTTCGCCGACCAGACCACGACCGTGTTTCCATCGATTTTCGCATCTGCCCAAACCCACGCTTTATCTTCGCCGCAGATAGCAAAGCCCTCGACCTGCGAGCCCGGACTGTTCGCAACGAGCGGTGCCGTCTTATTCTTCAGCGATTGTTTGACGTAGTCCTTCGGCAACGGGGGGGCCACGAGGCCGCCGTCGGTGTTCTTAAAAGTGACAATCGCCTTGCCATCGGCGAACGCAACGGAGTCGAACGTGGGCCCCGCGTACGGCACCGACTTTCCATAATCGCGGGCGAGGGCGATGCGTGCGAGGCGCTCGCCGACATCCTTTTTGTTGCGAGGGTGGATGTCATCGGACTCGCCCACATCGATCAATACGGCCTGGCCCGTGTTTGGGAGTGAGAGCGTGCGGTTCTGCGCTTCCCGCAATTCGGCCCAAGTGCTGTCCGCAGGAGTAGGCGATTTTGCCGTATAGTTGGCAAGCTGGCAGAAGTAAAATGGCAGGTCGCGCTGCTTCCACACCTCACGCCAGCTGGTGATCATCAACGGAAACGCGGTGCGGTACTGAAACGCCCGGTTGGCGTTGGACTCCCCTTGGTACCAGATGAATCCGCTGATCGCGTAGGGAACGAGCGGAGCGATCATGCCATTGTATAGGTAGCCTGGCGAATACTGGAGCGCGGGAGGACGCTGCGGAGGCTTGGGAGCAGCGGCGATCACTGCTGGTTCCACCGCGGGGAAGGACACCTGCGCCTTTGCCAGCCATTCGCCATCGAGGACCTGGTCGCCAAACCTTGCACCCGGCTTGATGGTTGCCACGGACACGGGCTCGTAGAAACGGATGGCCAGGACGTTTTCTCCCGGGAGAATGTCCGCCGCCGCGATGTTAAACGCTGGCCCACGCCGGATCTCCGCAGAGGATTCAAAGTCATCCAAGGTCGTCTGCTTCAGGAGCTTTCCGTTCCAATACACGGCATCGAAACCCACGAGAGGAAGCACGAGTTGAACGCTCGATCCAGCCGCTGCACTCATCGTGACCGGGGTGCGAACCCACACCACGCCGGCTTCCGGCAGACCCTTGGCTTGGATTGGTCCCGGAACGTTCACCTTCGTCCAATCGGCGGCAACGATTGTCTTTCCGGCGAATTTCTCCGCATCGCTCAGTCCGGGGTCCGTCCGTCCGTTCTTCTCAACCCATGCCCTCATGTCGTTGATAAACGCCTTTCGTTCGTCGGGAAACGTCTCCAGTTGGGAGGCAATCCTCGCGCTTGCCGCCTTAAGGTCTGGATCGGTGTCCAACGCCGACGCGGGAGTCCACGCCTCGACCGGCGTTCCGCCCCAGGCGGAAAGGATGACGCCCACCGGCGACTTCAGCTCGTTCTGCAATCGCTTCGAGAAGTAGTAGGACACCGCCCCGAACGCCAGCGTGGTCTCCGGACCCGCGATGCTCCATTTGCCTTCCACGTCATCTCCTGAGGTTGCCGCAGTTCGCCGCGTTACCGTGAATTGTCGAAGCAGGGGATTGGCAGATTGGGCGGCTTCCTTCTCCGCGTCGGTCGTCGCCTTGAGCACCCACTCCATGTTCGACTGACCGGATGCGAGCCAAACTTCCCCCACTAGGACGTCGGCGATGGAGATTTTGTTCTTTCCCTCGATGATCAACTCGAAAGGCCCCGGACCAGAGTCCTTCAAATTGAGTGACGTGGACCAGACTCCCTTCGCGTCGGCTGTGGCCGAGGCGGATTGGCCATTGATCGTAACGGTTACCTTCTCGCCCGGCTCGGCCTTGCCCCAAAATGGAACGCTCGCCGCCTTCTCGAGCACCATGTGGTTCGAGAAAATCGAAGGAACCTTGACGTCCGCCCACAACGCGGAGGACGAAGCAAGAACGGCGAACGCGGCAGTGGAGAGGAAACGGGAAATGGGCATGGGAAAGTCGGGGAAAAATGTTATATTATCGGGAGGCGATGCCGATGCAAGAAGGGAGCGGAGGGACGTCGAACGACCGCTTGTGGTCGTCGAGGAATGTCGTCAACGCTTCTAGCTGATCTGATAACCAAAAAAGCTCCGTTGGCGGATCAACGCAGCCACCTGGGGTGGAACCATCTCCGTCCAGGAATTGTCGCCGTTTGCGATGCGTTTGAGCACGTCGCGGGAAAAGATGGAGAGATACTCCGGATTGTAGTTGTCGAGGTGAACAAAGCTTCCGCGCTTCGCGAGGTACTCGTAAAGTGGCCGGAGTTCCTCCCGCACATCGAGTGTTGCCACGGTTTGGATCGGGGCTTCCGGCCGCGGTTGATAGGGATACACGTACAGCTTGAGATCGTTTTTGAACAAGCGACCGAAACTCTCCAGCACGCCCCCGGGTAGCGCCGTGTAGTATTTTTCATCAAAAAGCTCGATCATGCTGGGAACGCCCATCACGATCCCGATCCGCTCCTTGGTGCGCCACGCCAGATAGGCCGCGAGACGGTAATACTCGAAGTAATCCGAGATCATCACGGTCATGCCACACGCCGCGAGCAACTCGGCACGGGCAAGAAAATCGCGCCGGTCGACATCCTTTCCGCCCGCGAGCAGATTGCGCATCGTGATCTCCATGATGGGAAGGATCGGCTTGTCTGCAACCGCAGGATCCTCGCGGAACTTCTCCAGCGCGCACTCCACCATGTCGAGATTCACATTGGTCGTCGGACGAAAACTTCCCCGTTCCACCAACACAGCCTTTTTGTAGAGCACCTCTGAGGGTTGGAGAACCTCGCGGTCCGCGCCGAACATCGCCGCCCCGCTCAGGCCCAGTTGCACCAACTGCAACGCCATCACCCGATTGTCGACATTGCGGAACTCGATGCCGCTGAACGCGATCATGTCGATTTCAATCCGCCCAACGGAAAGCATGTGCAGGAGCGATTCCACCAATTGCTCCGGGATGTGGTGGAGGAAGAAGGCCCCATAGCAAAGGTTGACTCCCACGATCCCGAGGGCTTCCTGTTGAAGGGAGGCCTCCGAATCGAGCATGCGGACGTGCATGACGATCTGGCTGGGCTGGTCATGCGGGCGGCTCTGGAACTTGATTCCCATCCACCCGTGGCATTCGTTGCCTCCCTTGAAACTGCGGGCCACCACCGTATCGGCAAACGCGAAAAATGCCGTGGTATCGCCCCGAACGCTGCCGAGGCGGTTGATGTTGAGGTCGTACTCATGATCGAGCATGGCCTGCAGCCGCTCCTGCGACACGTAGCGATCACTGTGGCCATAGATGGCGTCGCTCACCTTCATGTCATACGCGGACATGCTTTTGGCAATGGTTCCCGCGGCGCCGCCTACGCGAAAAAACCAGCGAACCACCTCCTGCCCCGCACCGATCTCCGCAAACGTCCCGTACCAATGCGGATCGAGATTAACCTTCAGCGCCTTGTTGTGAGTATCGATGGAATCCGTTGGCATAACGGGCCATTAACAGATCACGCGAAGCCGCGAAACCGCGAAAAGCTAAAACTTCAAAAAAACTCTTGGTGGCTTCGCGTGAGATTCCCGGTTTAACGGCTAAAGAAACATCCGATACGCAATCCCCGCCGCAGCTCCGGCAAGGATGATGAACACCGCATCCCATTTCCAACGCAACGCGATCGCAAACAACCCCGCCGTCAGAGCCGCCGCAAACAGGTCGACCTCCCCCCTCGGAAATACGACATGCATGGCGAACCAAACGCCAAGATTGCACATGATCCCCACAACCGCAGCGGTGATCGCCGAGAGCGCAAAGGAGAGGGCGCGTACCCGCCGAAGTCGGTCCATATACGGTGCTCCCACCAAAACAAACAGGAAGCTCGGGAGGAAGGTGGCCCACGTGGTTACCGCAGCGCCCACCGTGGCCGCCACCAAGGGAGAAAGGGCGCCCGGGTGCTGCCACCCCGCGAGAAATCCCACAAACTGGAGCACGATGATGAGCGGTCCCGGGGTCGATTCCGCCAGGGCGAGCCCGTTGACCATTTGTTCAGCCGAAAGCCACCCGTAGTTTTCAACGGCCTGCTGGGCGACGAACGGAAGCACGGCATAGGCCCCTCCAAAGGTGACCATCGCCGCCTTGCTGAAAAACACGCCGAGTTGAGCGGAGGTGTCGCCCCATCCCCGCCAACACCCAACCGCAACCACCGGAGCGAGCCACAAGCTGATGCAGGCCCCAAACACGCCCGCAGAGCGAAGGAACGAGGGCGAATCGACCACCGCAGGCGCCAACTCTTGCCCGCGATCGGATGCGGTGCTGAGCGCAAAAGCGGATGGCCATACTGTACCCACGATTACTCCGACCAACGCCGCTCCCGCCAGGATGAGCGGGAAGGGGACCTTCAGAACGAAAATGGACACGAAGGAAATGCCTGCCAAAAGCCACGTCAATCCGTTGCGCAGGATCCGGCGGCCAAGCCGAATCACGGCAACCGCAATGACCGCGATCACGGCGGGTTGGAGTCCGTAGAAAACAGAAGCAATCCAAGGGACGTCGCCGTGCGTCACGTAGATCCAACTCAGCACCCACAGAAGCACCGCAGAGGGCAGGATGAACAGGACGCCCGCGATGATCCCTCCGAGGCTGCGGTGCAGGAACCAACCGCAGTAGATCGCCAGTTTATGGGCCTCCGGCCCAGGCAACAGCATGCAGAAGTTGAGCGCATCAAGGAAGCGACTCTCCGGGATCCAACCCCTGCGTTCGACAAGCTCCGCGTGCATCAGGGCGATCTGACCCGACGGCCCGCCGAAGCTAATGAATCCGAACTTCAACCAGAAGCGAGCGACCTGCGCTAGCGGAGGTTTCACGCCGCCGGGATCGCAGCCAGATAGCGCTCGGCGTCGATCGCCGCCATGCAGCCCATTCCCGCCGCCGTGACCGCCTGACGATAGACGAAATCCGCGCAGTCCCCGGCTACGAACACCCCGGGAACATTTGTCCGGCTCCCGTCGTGGATGCGGACGTAGCCATTTTCGTGGAGATCAATCTGACCGGCGAACAGTTCCGTGTTGGGGACATGGCCAATTGCGACAAACACCCCCGCACACGGGAGTTCTGAAACGGATTCGTCCAGCGTGCTACGCAGTCGAACGCCGGAAACCAATGAATCTCCGAGAACGTCTTCCACCACGCTGTTCCAGATCGGGCGGATCTTGGGGTTCTGGAGGGTGCGTTCCGCCATGATCCTCGAGGCGCGCAGGGTATCTCGGCGGTGAACGAGATACACAAGCGACCCAAATCGCGTGAGGTACGTGGCCTCCTCACAGGCGGTGTCGCCACCGCCCACCACGACAAGGGGCTTGTCTCGGAAAAGCGGTAGCGCCCCATCGCATGTGGCGCAGTAGGTGACTCCCCGGTTCTCCAAGCGGACCTCGCCGGGAACGCCGAGGTGACGGTGACGTGCGCCAGTCGCGATGATGACACTCCGGCTTTCGATTTCCGTTGCGTCATCCAACGTGATTCGGAAAGGAGATTGTTGAAAGTTGACGGAGGTCACCTTCGTGAGGAATCGAACATCCGTTCCGAATCGCTTCGCCTGCTCCTGCATCTCCATCATGAGCGCATTGCCGTCGATTCCCTGACTGAATCCCGGGAAGTTTTCGACAATCGTGGTTGTGGTCAGGAGGCCGCCGGGCTGGATTCCCGTGATCAACACCGGCTTGAGATTTGCGCGGGCTGCGTAAATGGCGGCGGTCCAACCGGCGCAGCCGGAGCCAATGATGGTGACGTCATGCATCGTGGAGAGACGATGACACAAAAAATTCGAATGGGAATGGCAAAGCAGGAGCCGGGGTCTCCTGACCCCGAACGGCACTGGCGAAGCCTGAAATATTTCTGACCCACCCCCCTTCAAACCACCGCTTCGCGATCGATTGATCGGGGTCGAGAGACCCCGGCTCCTTTTGCGCTTGACCTATTCACATTTTGCAGGGACCTTCCCGAACTTTCCGGAGATTTCCTCTCCGGCTGTTCTTTCATCTCAAATCCAATCCGTCGGCCTAGGAAAGCAAGGGTGAAAGTCCCTCACTGTCGCGCAAAGGTTAAAGTCCGGGTTCGAACCGGCGGAGAAAACCACACAGCCCTGAGATGGGCAACGGCGTCGCATGAACGTCCGTGTTGGGGGTAGTCCTTTCCAAACGGGGAAGAGGATTGTCCTAACAATTCCCCGTGACCATTAGGACAAAAATGAAAAACCGAATTCCCGGCCTCGTTGCCGGTTTGCTATACATTGTATTCAGCCCATGTCTTCATGCCGGCGTAGTCACTTCGTTCAACGACATCACCACCTGGGTGGGAACCGGGTCAAACCAGGCGGGCCTGGTTATCGACTTCCACGACGGCACGACTCGTCAGTCCTTCGCTTGGGGTTTCCGATGGGACGGTGTGGCCTCCGGTGCGGACATGATCCTTGCAATCGACCAGTTCGACATGGCGCTTTCTCTGACCGCGACCGGGACGGCTGCATCCGGCTTTTATCTGACCGGTGTTTCATATACGGAGAATGCTGTGACGCATTCGCAAGCGGGCGGCACTTTTCTATCCTACCCTGAAGATTATACGGCGTGGAATTATTACCTGGCTGGTGGAAGTGCTGGCAATCAGGCTATCAGCGGGGGAGGGAACGCGCTCCCGGGTGTCTGGACCGTCTCCCCGACTGGGGCCTCATTGGACAGTTTCGGTGATCTAGGCCGTGTCCTTTCGAACAATGCGTGGGATGCTTGGAGCTTCGGTTATTTGGATGAGAATTACGCGCCAGTTACTCCGCCTGACTCGACGGTCTACGCAGCAATTCCCGAGCCTCAAACCGCGTCGCTGTTGGTGTTGGCAGCCATATCGCTTGCTTGGTTGTGCTATGCGAAGAAGCGCATTTACCATAATTGAGCTCATCGCTGCGGTCTCGATTCTCGCCGTGTTAGGCATCGTCGGAGCGGGGGCCGCGCGCGAAGCGTACAAAGCAAGCTCTTTAGCTGTTTCTGCAAGCAACATCAGGCAGCTTGCGGCGGGCGGTGTCAGTTACCTTGCGGAAAATAACTACACGTACTGGCCGTATCGCCAAAACAATCCAGCGAACGGGGTAGGGGTCACTTGGTGGTTTGGGTTTGAACCCGGGGCCAGCGTCACTAGGCCGGAAGGGGAACGTAGTTTCGATGCGACACGCGGACCCTTGGGCGAATACGTTCCCAAATCCATGCGTCCAGATCCCAGCTTCGCGATCGGAGCCCGGGCGTTCAAACCCAAGTACCGCAACGGGTACATCGGGGTGGGGTACAATGTTCTCCTGGGCGGAGGATGGGGTGGTGCCCGCAGTCTGTTGCAGAACCACTGGCAGTTGAACTCCGCCAAGGACACGGTCGTATTCTTCAGTTCGGCACAGGTGAATACCTTTCAGTCGCCAGCGTCCTCATCCCGCCCGATGCTGGAGGAGTTCTACGGAATCGACGAGAGAGAACGAACGGTTCATTTTCGACACCGCGGATCGGCAATGGTCTCTTTTGCAGACGGAAATGTGGGATTCTTGAAGTTGGATCCGACTCTGCGTGACAACCGAATGCCCTCGGCAAATGTGGGTCGGTTTGCTCCGGTTGGTGATACGACCCATCTAAGATGAGCGATCAACCATGGACGCTAAGTCCGGAATCGCCAGAGCTGGAAATTGCGATCGGATCAAAAATGAACGGACTCACAAAGCCCGTTGGTTCCCTGGGTGAAATCGAGAAGCTTGCAGCCCAGATCTGTCGAATCCAGCGCACGTGTCACCCGCGGCTTCAGTCGCCAGTGGTGCTCATCTTTGCTGCGGATCATGGCATAGCGTCCCGTGGGGTGAGCGCCTATCCGCAGTTGGTGACCGGGCAGATGGTATTGAACTTCCTAACGGGAGGTGCCGCCATCAGCGTTCTGGCCCGCCAACACGGCCTCGCCCTGAGGGTTGTGGACGCTGGTTTGGTCGCGGAACCCGCCCCGCACCGGAATCTCATTTCGGAACGGATCGCTCCGGGAACCCATGATTTCTCGCTTGCGCCAGCGATGTCCCCGGAGCAGATGCAACGCGCGATCGACACCGGTGCGAGGATTGTCCGAAGTCTCGGGCACCGCGGCACAAACGCTTTCCTGCTCGGCGAAATGGGAATTGGGAATACATCTTCCGCGTCGATGCTCGTTCACGTGATGACGGGTTGGGCTCTCGAGGAATGTGTGGGCAAGGGAACGGGGCTGGATGATCCCGGTTTGGCGAGGAAGTGTGAAATTCTTGCACACGCGCGTTCACGATGCTCCGGCCCGCTTTCGCCCACCGATGCATTGACAGAGTTCGGAGGGTTCGAAATCGCAATGCTCGTCGGAGCCATGATTGCGGCTGCGGAGAATCAATGGTTGGTGGTGATTGATGGCTTCATCGTCGCGGCAGCGCTACTTATTGCCACGCGATTGCGTCCCGATGTCCGCAGCGTTTGTGTGATTTCGCATGTTGGAGACGAAAAAGGTCATCAAGCGTTACTCGATAGTTTGAAAATGGATCCGCTGTTGGACCTTCACCTCCGTCTCGGCGAGGCATCCGGCGCGGCCTTTGCCTGGCCGCTCATCGTCAGTTCGGTGAATCTCCTCAATGAAATGGCTTCCTTCGAATCCGCCGGCGTGACCGGTCCGCACGGATGAAGGATCTTCTGCGCAATGAGTTGCGTGTCTTTTGCACGGCGGTGATGTTTTTTACCCGCATTCCGGTTCCCGATGGAATCGACCATGGACGGGAATGGCTTCAGCAGGCACCGCGGTATTTTCCACTTGTCGGAATCATCATGGGAGCGTTGGTGGCGGGAGTCTGGAAAATCGGTTCGCTGATTTGGCCTAATGAAATCGCGATCCTCCTGTCGATGATTGCGGGCATCCTGCTGACCGGTGCCTTTCACGAAGACGGATTCGCAGATCTGTGCGATGGCTTTGGCGGAGGGTGGACAAAGGCACAGGTGCTTCGCATCATGACCGATTCCCGTGTCGGAGCCTTCGGAGCCATGGGAATCGCACTGATGCTCGGACTCAAAGCCGCGTGCTTAATGAGGATTCCCGAATCTTCCATGATCGCCGTGTTGATTGCCGGACATGCGCTGAGTCGATGGTTAGCAGCAACGATTCTGACAACGCACGTGTACGTCCGTGAAGAGTCGGACGCCAAGGCGAAGCCCATGGCTACGAAACTGTCGGGTGGTTCATTAGCAGTAGCGACGGCATTCGGCCTCTTGCCACTTTTCTTCATGCCATTCGTTTTCTTGTGGTCCCTGATTCCACTCGGGTTCACCCGGTGGTGGGTGGGTCGATGGTTCCAGCGCCGCATCGGCGGTTACACCGGCGATTGCCTCGGCGCTGCACAACAAATATTTGAGGTCGTTTTCTACCTTAGCGTTCTCGCTCTTTATTGGAATTCACACTAGAGGCAGGAAAGGAGCCGGGGTCACCAGACCCCGATCCCACTCACTCGTCACTTTATCCCAAAGCGATAGACGATCGTCTCGCGATACGTCTCCCCTGGTCGCAGGACGATCGAAGGGAATTCGGGTCGGTTCGGCGCATCGGGAAACCCTTGGGGTTCGAAACAAAGCGCCGCTCGCCCCTGATAGGTCCGGCCCTCCTTTCCAACGATGGGCTCACTCAGCAGGCACGTATAAAACTGCAGCCCCGGCTGGGTCGAAGACACTTCCAAAAATCTGCCGCTTGCGGGCTCAAAGACCGTCGCCATCACAGCAAGTTCACCCAGCGCTTTCGCAATCACGAAATTGTGATCGTATCCGTTCGTGAGGGTTAACTGCACATCCTTATCCTTAATCCTCGAACCAATAACGTGCGGCTTTCGGAAATCAAAGGGCGTCCCGTCCACCGGGCGAATCTCGCCAGTGGGTAATGTTCTCTCGCCCACCGGAGTGAACGCATCCGCCGGAATCGAAACTTCGTGGCCAAGGACATCCCCCACTCCTGCACCGGCGAGATTAAAGTACGAGTGATTGGTTAAGTTAATGATTGTTGCTTGATCCGTCGTTGCAGAAAAATCGATCCGTAATGCGTTTGTCTGAGTCAGCGTGTAAACGACTTCGACGCGGAGGGTTCCCGGATAGCCCTCCTCACCGTCGGGGCTCACCGTGGTCAACTTAAGTTCCGGCCCATCTGCTCCGACCCGCGTCTCGGCGTTCCATACCTTCCTGTCGAATCCGGTCGCTCCTCCGTGCAGGGTATCCGGGGCAATGGTCGGCGTGAGTTGGTATGTTTTCCCGTCGAGGGAAAAAGTGGAGTTCGAGATCCGATTGGCCACCCTGCCAATGGTGGCGCCGAAGTACTGGTTGCCCTTCTCGAACGCTTCGAGCGTGTCGTAACCCAGGACGACATCCGCCTTGGCGCCGTTTCGATCCGGAACGCAGAGCGAGACAACGGTGGCTCCGTAGTCGGTGATTCTGGCCTCGAGGCCGTTCTTGTTCCGGAGGGTGAATATCTTGACCGCTTCCCCACCGCGAGTGACTCCGAAAGGGTGCGAGATCACCAGTTCCTCCGCAGAAGACGATGCAGCCGCAAGGCGGAGTGCCGTCACCAACAGAAGCAGGAGCGCGAGCGTCGACCGGTGGGGAACTATCACAGTTCACAGCTTCGGGGAGGGGGATCCCGCTGAAAAGCCGATTTTCACTTGCCTCCCGTGCGCGTCTGGCGTATTTGCCTCCCGTGGCTCGCTTTTCGCCAACTCTCGTTCTTCCCTCCCGACTTGGGTTGCTCCCAAGCCGACTCCTCCTCCTTTCGCGTTAGTTTTTCGACAGTGTCCCTTGGTTTCCGGTTGGGGCGGAACGGACGCTGGTCTGTTCTCTACTTTTTTCCACGCCCTGCCGGAACCACTTGAAACCATCATGTCTGACAGAATTTTGATCTTTGATACCACATTGCGCGACGGCGAGCAGTGTCCTGGAGCGTCCATGAATTTGCGCGAGAAGATGGAGATCGCGCGTCAACTCGGCCGCATGAACGTGGACATCATCGAAGCGGGTTTTCCCGTGATCAGCGATGGCGACTTCGAGGCGGTTCATACGATTTCCGAGGAAGTACGCGGGCCGGTCATCGCGGGTTTGGCCCGGTGTGTATCGGGCGATATCGATGCGGCGGCGGCGGCGGTTAAGCCGGCGGGCGAGCGTGGGCGTATTCATGTTTTCCTGGCCACCTCCGCGGTGCACCGGGAGTTCAAGCTGAAGAAGGCGCGCGAGGAAATTCTGCGGATGGCGGGTGAGGGGGTCCGCCGCGCGAAAGGGTACGTTCGCGACGTGGAGTTCTCTCCGGAGGACGCCTCCCGCACCGAGCCCGAGTTTCTGGCCCAGGTGGTGGAGTGCGCCATCGATGCGGGTGCGACGACCGTGAACATCCCGGACACCGTCGGCTTTGCGGTGCCCGAGGAGTACGCGTCCTTGATTTCCTACTTGCGGTCGAATGTCCGGAATATCGACGACGCCGTGATTAGTGTGCATTGCCACGACGACATGGGGCTCGCCGTCGCGAATTCGCTGGCGGCGATCCGCGCGGGGGCGAGGCAGGTCGAGGGAACGTTCAACGGGATCGGCGAGCGCGCTGGCAATGCCGCACTGGAGGAGGTGGTCATGGCAATCAAGACGCGCCCGGATTTCTTCGGCGGCGTTCACACAGGGATCGAAACGCGGGAGATCCTGCGAACGTCCCGTTTGATTGCCCGAATGAGCGGCATGCATGTTCAGCGGAGCAAGGCGATTGTTGGGGAAAACGCCTTCGCGCACAGCTCCGGAATCCATCAGGACGGCATGTTGAAAAACCGGGACACGTACGAGATCATGCGCCCCGAGGACATCGGCTGGGGCGGCACCGAACTGCCCCTGACCAAGCACAGCGGGCGCCATGCGATGGCGGTCCGCCTGAAGCATCTGGGGTTCCAATTGAACGATGCGGAACTGGAACGGGTGTTCGTTCGCTTCAAGGAGGTCGGCGATAAAAAGAAGTTCGTTTACGACGACGATTTATCCGTGCTGGTGGACGATACCATGGTTCATGCGACCGCGGCGTATGAACTCGATTACATCCACGTCACAAGCGGTTCCACCACGGTGCCCACCGCCACGGTTCGGCTGAGTCGGAACGGCGAGACCATGCAGGATTCCAGTCCGGGGAACGGAGCGGTGGATGCGGCGATGAAGGCCATCGACCGGATTTCCGCCCGGAGCGGACATCTCGCGGCCTATCAAGTGGAGGCCGTGACCCAGGGCAAGGACGCGTTGGGAGAGGTGAGCTTGAAGGTGGATTTCGGTGACGGGAGGCTGGTATCCGGAAAAGGGGCGAGCACTGACGTGATCGAGGCGAGTGCGCGCGCTTACTTGAACGCGGTCAATCGCTCTCTCGTCATGAAGGCCCCGCCGACGATTGCCCCTGTGGTGGTTTAACCCGAACGCCGCGATCGGAATTCACCATGAAGGACATGAAGCTCACGAAGACAGAGAAGATGGAGTGAATCTCCACGAAAAGGTTCCTTTCCAAGGAATTCTTTTCCTTCATGTCCTTTATGTCCTTCATGGTTCAAAGTCCGTTTTTGGGCTTAAACCGCTCTAGCCGCGATTGGGGCCGCACAAAGCGGAACCCGAGCCGGGACGCAAGGCACTCGACGACAAAGACGCACAGCGCGAGGCCCAGCAGCCAGCGCCCGAGAGGTTCACCCGTTTGGCGGTCGGCGGGAAGCCAGGCATTTCCCAAATCCTGCAGCGTCCTGCCTCCCGAATCGCGGCTGAGGCGGCGAACCTCTTCGGGCCGCCTTGGGTCCGTGCTCCATTCGGGGTCCATCGCGGATGCCAGCGGACCAAAGGCGATGCGCTTTTCGCCGAGATCGACCACCCCGCGAAGCCAGCCAGTCGCGGGCAACCCAATGCGCGCGCGGAATTCCCCGGGCTGAACCCGCTCCCACTCGATCTCCGCGGGCGCCTCGGCGCCGGTTTCCATCACGCGAAGGACCGGCGCCCGCCGGGCGAACTCGGCTTCGTATTGTGGATCGAACCGAAACGTGACCGTGGCGTTCTCGCCGTTGACCCGCGTGTGAAGCGACGTCCCGGGCGGCGGTTCCGGCGCGGCGAGCCACCGACCCAGGGTCTGCACGAAATCCCCGTAGGACGGCCAAACCCGGGCCCGCGGCGAATCGGGTCCGCTCAGCGGAAACGTGACGGCAGCCACGCGGCCCGCACCCCGTTGCCAGGATGCAACCAGTGGAGCCTGAAACTCGTCTGTCGTCTGCAGGGAAAGCGCGGCGCCCGGTCGCGCGTAGCAGAGATTGTAGCCGTCGACTTCCGCGGGCCAGCGAAGCGGGCGGGGACTAATTTCCCTCCACCCCGGTTCCGGTCGGGCGGGGGTCGAGGACCGGATGTACGTGGAACGAGCCACCGCGACGGTCTCCTGGGAAAAAATCGCCGGAAGCTGGGTGGCATCCGCGTTGAAGAAAATACGACCCCCGCCGCGTTCGGCGATGTCCTTGAGTAACGCGGAGTCGCTATCCTGCTCGCTGCCCAGCGCAATGACGCTGACGGTGGCATTGGCCGCCCGCATTTCACTCAGCAAATCCTTATACGCCCCGGGCTCCTCGGAATCCGCCGCGTCCGAGAACAGGATGATGTGCTTTTGGCCGGTGGGAGCGGTTCGGAACTGATCCCAAGCGGCCTTCAACCCCTCATAGACAAAAATCCCGCCGCCTGCACTTTCCACTCGTCGCACCGTATCTGCGATGCTTCTCCGATTTGCCCCAATCCGTGTCAGGGGAACGACCTCATGGGCGACGCTGTCCACTGCAAAGATCGTGAGGGAGTCGGAGGGGCCCAATAGATCCACCGAACGTGCGGCGCCGTCGTTTGCGAGGTCCATTTTCGTCAGCCCCGAACCGGCCGAAGCGGCCATGCTGCCGGAGCGGTCGAGCACGATCGCCATGGCGATGCCGAGTTTGCGGTGTTCCTCCCGAAGCTCCATGGAAACTGGCAGAAGCGCATCCACCCGGGACTGGAAATAGCCCCCGGATCCAAAACTGTTCGCGCCGCCAATCATCCACAGGCCCCCTCCCTGGGATTCGACAAAAAACGGGAGCGCGTCCAGGAAATCGGACGACAATTCGCCCGCGGTGACGTTGTTGATAACGACCGCTGCGGCTCCTGCAAGGGAGGCCGCAGATAGCGATCGGGGGGATCGAACCACGTCCAGGTCAAATCCGAGATTCTGCAGATTTTGAACGACGGGATCGTCCGAAAAGTTGGTCACCACCATGATTTTCGAACCTCCGCGGACCTCCACCCACGCGGTGGCCGTGTTGTTCGCTGGACGCGAATCCGCTTTGGAAAGGAGCCGGATCTCGTAGCGGTGCATGCCGATGGCGGAGAGCGAGTCGGTCACGCGCAGTTGGCCGCCACCCTCGGTCAGGGAGAGCGTGCCCTGTCCGGCGATCTTCCCATCGCGCAGTAATTCGTAGGGAATCTCGCCGTCCGCACCGGCCACGGCGAGGTCGACGAGGATGGGTTCGCCCCGGCGGACCGAGGACGGAACTTTGAACCGGGTGACGCGGACGTCGTCCGCCGACGGAGGCAGACCCATGCGCACGTCGAACGGGATCTTCGCGGTCCGAAGGGAGGCGCGGGCATCCTCCAGTTCATCCGTGAAAAATCCATCGGTCCACGCCAGAACGCGTGTGGATCGCCTTGGATCCGCCTTTGCCAGGGTCCATTCGATCGCCTGGCCCAGGCGCGTGCGCTCGGTTCGCAGTTCGGACACCGTTGCGGGCTGACGCAGGACGGCGTCCGATGCAAAGTCTACGTATCTCAGCCGGTCTGCTCCGCCGCGGGCATTCTCCACAATCGTCTCCCACTCGCGAAGATGGGGTGCGATGGAGTCGGCCGCCGATGCGGATCGGTCGACCAGCACCCAAAGATCCATCCCTCGTCCGGTTCCACCCCATTCCGGCGAGGCGAGAGCGGCGACGATCAGGAGGAGACATGCCGCCCGCAGGGGACTCTGAAGGCGCAGGGAGGGCCATCGCCACCCGATGATCGCCAAGACCGGAAGGAGGAGTAGCCAGGCGGGTGCCGCGAAGTTCATCTCGCCGCTCCCTCCGGGGCCGGCGTCGGCGCGCGTCCGGTCATTCGTAACGCAGGGCCTGGATCGGATCCAGATTCGATGCCTTCCAGGCGGGATAGATACCGGAGACCAGTCCGGCCAGCAGGGCAAATCCGACGCTAATGACGATCGTGAACGGCTGGAGCTCCGGCACGTTGCGGTCGGGCGAAATCGCAATGAGGATTTGGATGAGCACGAGACTGAACAAAATGCCGATCAGCCCGCCGATGAACGAGATGAGAACGCTCTCAATAAGGATCTGAACAAAAATGTCGCGAGTTCGTGCGCCCACCGCGCGACGAATGCCGATCTCCCGCACGCGCTCGGTGATACTTGCCAACATGATGTTGGTGATGCCAATGGCGCCAACGACCAGGCTGATGCCCGCGATCAGCGCTCCGCTGAGTCGAGTGGCCCGCAGGCCCGCCTCCATGCTCCCGAACCATTCCTCGCGGGTGTCGAATCCAAAATCATCCACCCCCCGGTGGGTCACATCCAGCGCGCGCGCGGCTTGGTCGATCGCCTGCTGGAAGTAGCCCAAGTCCGCGATTCGAAAACGGATGTTGTCGAGCGGCACGTTCTCCGGGGTGTTGTCGGGGAATTGACCGGACTTGAACTGATAAAACAGCGTTGTGAACGGCAGGAGGACCGCTTCGTTTTTCTGCTGAAGCGGATTCCAGTTCCGGGACGTGCCGCGTCCGCGGGACATGGGAGCCGGGCGTGGCGGTTTTTTGTTGATTGCCGCAGATTGCTCCTTGATCTCGCGTCTGCGTTTATCCTCGTCGCGTTCGTACAGGCGCAGGACGCCCACGATCGTGAAGGGATCATTGTTGAGAAACACCTTGTGGCCGACCGCCTGGGTGGGGTCCTTCCCCGGCCAGAGGCGGGCTGCGATTTCCCATCCCACCACGACGCAGCGCTGAGCGCGTTCGACGTCGAGGTCGGAAATGAACCTCCCGGCGGCGAGTTCATGATTGGCGATCTCCCGGTAGTCCGGCCACACCCCCGTTGCACGCACGCGGAGAGGGTCGCCGCCGTCCGCGCTCACGGCGACTCCATGGGTGAGTTCCGGCGACACATGCGACACCAGCGGGGCGCTTCGCTTGATCGCGTAGGCATCGCGGACCGTCCGGCCGGGCGAAAGGTTCCAAAACTCGATCATCCGGCTGGAAATCTCCTTGTTCACCACGGTGACCATCTCGAGCCCGCCGACCTCGGTCATCAACTGGCGGACGCCCTTTTCTATTCCCGCTGTCAACGAGAAGGTCGCGATCAGGCTGCTGACACCCAGGACGATGCCGGACATCGACAGCAGGGAGCGAAAGCGGTGACCCCACATCTCGCGCAGGGAGAGTTCGACAGACTGGGTGATATTCATGGTCGGGCGACGACGTGTCCGTCGCACATTTCGATCACGCGAGGGGTGACCGCGGCAATCTTCGGATCGTGGGTGACAAGGATCACGGTGCGTCCCTCCCGGTGCAAACCGCGGAGAATCTCCAGAATCGATGCGCCCGTTGCGGAGTCGAGGTTTCCGGTCGGTTCGTCCGCGAGGATCACGCGGGGCCGGTTGACCAACGCGCGTGCAATCGCGACGCGCTGGCATTGTCCGCCGCTGAGCTGCGTGGGGCGATTGTTGGCGCGGCTCGTGAGTCCGACCGCATCGATCATTTCCTCCGCCCGCCGCCGCCGTTCCGCGCCGCCGATGCCGGAGTAAATCATGGGAAGCTCCACGTTCTCACGAACATTAAGTTTCGGGAGAAGGTTGAAGGACTGGAACACAAAACCGATTTCCTGGTTGCGGACGCGCGCGAGAAGATCCGAGGATGCGCGGCTGAGGTCGTGTCCACATACCTCGAGGCGACCCTGCGTCGGCGTATCCAGACAGCCGAGCAAGTGCATGAGCGTGGATTTTCCACTTCCGCTGGGGCCGATAATCGACGCGAATTCTCCTTCGCCGAGTTGGATGTCGACCCCATCGAGCGCGCGGATTTCCTGATCGCCGACTTTGTAGAGCTTCTTGACGTTCTCCAGCGAGATGACGGCCATGGAGTGCGCTTATCGTGCGGTGATGCGAGCCGTCGGGCGGGTGATGTCCACTACGACTTTCCGCCTGCCGTGCGGGGTTCAACCAGCAGGATTTCCTCACCTTCCGCAAGCCCTGCGGTGATTTCTGCAAAAGAGAGATTCGTGATGCCCACGCTGACCCGGCGCTTTTCGACATTCGTGCCGTTGCGAACGTACACGACGCGATCGCCGCCGTCACCGAACACCGCAGCGATGGGCACCGTCACCGAGTTGTCTGCCTTTCCGAGCACCACCGTCATGCTCACCGACATCCCCGGCTTGAGCCGATTGGCGGGGTCCTGAACCGTCGCCTGGATTTCGAAACCCTTGATGCTGCTCTTCACGGTGGCCACGGGTGCGATGAAATCCACCTGGGCGCGGACGGGATTTTCGACATCGTCGGCCATCAGAACTTCCGCTGCCGCGCCAGGGCTCACCTTGGAGTAGTCCATTTGGTTGACATGGCTATTGATCAACAGTTTTGAGAGATCGGCAAAATTCATCAGTGAAGTGCCGGAATTCACGCTTGCGGCACCGACAACCACTTGTCCGGGGTTGACGTAGACGTCCAAGATGGTTCCGTCCGATGGGGCGAGGATCCGCGTTTTGCGAAGTTTGTCCTCGACCGTCCGCATGCGACTTTCCGCCTTCTGTAGCGAATTTTTTGCGATGAGAAGATCCGATTCCAGATTGGCAAAAACTTCTTTGCTGATGAGTTTTGACTCAAAGAGTTGCTGCGCGCGTTCGTAGTTGCCCTTCTTCTTGTCCACCTCGAGTTCCGCGCCGCGAATCTCCGTTTCTGCGGACGCTTTCTCCGTCAAAAGGTCGGAGTCATCGATCACCACAAGCAAATCGCCTCGTTTGACCTGCTGTCCGGCGATGGCATGAATTTCCTTCACTTTGCCGCCAACTTCCGGCTTCACGTCGACTTGGAATGCGGGGGCGACTTCACCCGTGAGGGTGAGTTCGGATTCGATACTGCGTCGCGTGGCTTCCGCCCGGTACGGTTCGGAATCGTCGTTCGATCCGGATTTCGGCCAGGGTTTACCCAGAGCGAACCAGATCCCGCATGCCATCATGAGCAGTGCAATGGCAAAAAGCAGTTTGTGGAGAAGTTTCATTTCAGCGTTCGCGCAGGATCAGAGCGCTGGCAGTATACGCGTGAATGCTGTTTATGCCAGCGATCGGGCCAATCTCTGCGCTGCAAAAGAATCCCGCAACAGGAGCCGGCGTGACGGCGGCAGCGATCAGCGCCGCATCGTGATTCTCGGTTTCAAAAAATTTCACGCCGCGACCCAGACACGTGAAGACGATGGCTGCAATGGCATCACTTCCCGGCTGAATCGAGGTCGCGATGCAGGCGCGCAGATCGGCATCTGCGAGAGTACGATCGCGGAATTGATACTGCATGGTTTGACCCACCCGGGGGACTCCATTAATGACCACCGCGCCTGTTTCGGGGTCGGCACCGATAATGTTGCGAACAAGAAAGTCTCCCGATTTGAAATCCTCGACGTACTCGTTGCTGGCGAGGCCAGCGAAAAGATTTCCGCGTGCGTGGGCTTTTTCCGTATCGGCTAGCGTTTGGTATGCGGCTTCGAGGGCTTGGTACGCGGGGCGTGATCCCAGCGAATAGACCACATTGGCTTCGGCACGCGTGACCGGTAGGGGTTCGCCGATCGGACGGCAACCCTGGCTGACCACGGTTTCGGCGTCCACCGCGCCGCTGAAGGCGATGAGCGCGCCTCCATCCACGCGGACCCCGTTGTGGAAGACCGCGATCCCTTCCGCGTCGGTTCCGCTCGCGAATCCACCCACGCAGGGAACGTTCGGATAATCGATATTCCATTCGGTGAGCCATTCCTCGACGTCGAGGTCGACCGGGTTCAGCAGCGCGAGCCAAGCCCGTGGCTCCTGCACCCCTGCCGATTCTTTCCAAAAGCCGTCGTCGGCGCTTTCGAGTTGGGCTCGGGTGAACGAGTACGGATTTGCGAGTATTTCGTTGAAACGGAATCCGAGCACCACGAATCCGCTCCCTGCCTCGAACTCCTCGGGCCCTGCGATGAGGCCATTGGCTGTGCAACCGATCAATTCCGGAATGCGGCCGTGGACGCGGATCAGTTCGGTGAAGTCCTCGAGATGGGGCAGGTAGTCGGAACTCACGAATGCCAACGCGCACGAGGCATTCGCGCCCAGCTTTTCGCGGAGCTGCACCCCCGCCGCAATGACCGCCGTTTCGTCGAAGACACCGGCGTGTCGGACGGTACCTGCAATGGACTTCATGCTATCATTCTTCCGCGTGTGTGCGCGGTGTCAAATTGAAAGGGGAGAAACGGAGAACGGACTTTCCAGTCCGTTTAATGCTTCCACCGACACGGGTAGGAAAACCCGTGCTCCGTTTGGGACGACACTAGCCGTCCGCCAGCGCGCGGTGCGCTTTGCGGGCGTCGCTGGTTCGCAGAATGAGGAGCCCCCGCTTCGCGGTGGGCATGGACGCAAGGTAGGCGTACTCGATATTCACCTTTTTTTCGGCGAGGAGTTTCGCAATGCGCGACAGGCTGCCCGGCTTGTTGTCATTTTCGATCATCAGCACTTCGCTGTCCACATTTAGGGTGCCGTGGGCTTCGAAAATCGACTGCGCCTTGTGCGTGTCGCTCACCACCATCCGGACGACCGCGTGATCCACGGTGTCCGAAACGGTGAGGGCGAAGATGTTGATGCCGGCGTCTGCCAGGGCATCGCAAACGCGCGCGAGGGCACCGGGTCGGTTCTCGAGGAACACCGCGAGTTGGTCCACGATTCGAACCGAGGTGATGCCGGATTTCTTCATCGAGGGGCGGCCGTCACGTTTTCGTTGATCGTCGCTTCCGCGGGTGCGGTGGGTACGACGAGAGTCGATGCCGGAACGTTCGGTTTCACTTTCCAAAACTTGGGTTCGAACGTGGCCCACGCCGCAAGGATTTCAGCTGCGTAAGCGCTTTCCGTCGCCTCGAGGTGTCGATAAATCAGGGCTTTCAACGCCGCGATGTCCTCCTCTGAGGCGAGACGCTCCGGGGAAACGAGTTGCGGGTTGTAGCGCTCGAGGAATTTTTCTTCCAGATCGAGAACGTAGGCGAATCCACCGGTCATGCCCGCGCCGAAGTTCTTTCCGGTCGATCCGAGCACCACGACCGTTCCGCCTGTCATGTATTCGCATCCATGGTCGCCAATGCCCTCAACGACCGCCGTCGCGCCGGAGTTGCGAACGCAAAAGCGCTCGCCGGCCCGGCCATTGGCAAGCACAACGCCCCCGGTGGCACCGTACATAACCGTATTGCCAATGATCATGTTGTCCTGCGGCTTGAACTGGCGCTTTGGCGTAGGGCGCACGAAGATTTCTCCACCGGACATGCCCTTGCCGACGTAGTCATTGGCCTCGCCAGTCAGCACCATCCGGACTCCCGGGGAGAGGAACGCCCCGAAACTCTGACCCGCGCTTCCGTAGAGATGCAGTTCGATCGTGCCCTCCGGCAGTCCTTCGACGCCATACTGATAGCCGATCTCGCCGGACACTTTCGTGCCCACCGAGCGGTTAATGTTCGAGATCTTAAAATCGAGCTTCACCGGGATGCCGTCGCTGATCGCCTGCTGCGCCTGTTGGAGGATGAGGTCGTCCAGGGGGCGATCTTCGAAGCCGTCGTTGCGCAGTCGGGTGGCGTGACGGACCACGGAGGGGTCATCACGCATCACGTTGACCAGGAGTTTGCTCAGATCTAGGGTGTTCGCCTTCGGGTGCCCGGGAATCTCCCGCTGCTTGAGGCATTCGGTGTGACCGACCATCTCGTTGATCGTGCGGAAACCGAGGGAGGCCATGATTTCCCGCACCTCCTGGGCGACGGCGTTAAAGAAGGTCACGACGTTCTCTGGGCGGCCTTTGAATTTCGCGCGGAACTTGTCGTCGAGCGTGGCAACGCCGACCGGGCAGTTGTTCAGGTGGCACTGGCGCACGTAGACGCAGCCCATGGCGATGAGGGCAGCCGTTCCGAAATTGTATTCTTCGGCCCCTAGGAGCGTGGCATAGACGATGTCCTCGCCGGACCGCATTCCGCCGTCCGTGCGAAGGGTCACGCGGTTGCGGAGGCCATTGAGCATCAGGACCTGATGGGTCTCGGCAACGCCAAGCTCCCAGGGTCCGCCGGCGTTCTTGATCGAACTCAGCGGGGAGGCTCCGGTGCCGCCTTCATGGCCGCTGACAAGGATGATATCGGCGTGCGCCTTGGTGACCCCGGCGGCGATGGTGCCGACCCCGGCTTCGGACACCAATTTTACGCAGACGCGAGCCCGAGCATTGACCTGCTTCAGGTCATAGATGAGTTGGGCGAGATCCTCGATGGAGTAAATGTCGTGGTGCGGGGGAGGCGAGATGAGGGTAACTCCCGCAACGGCATGACGCAGGCGGGCGATGTAGGCGCTGACCTTGTGACCGGGGAGTTGGCCGCCCTCTCCGGGCTTGGCGCCCTGGGCCATTTTGATTTCGATCTCGAGCGCGTTGGCGAGGTACGCGGCATTAACGCCGAAGCGTCCGCTTGCGATTTGCTTGATGGCGCTGTTTGCCCAATCGCCGTTTTCGCGGCGGGAGAAGCGTTCCGGATCCTCACCGCCCTCTCCGCTATTGGACTTGCCGCCTATGCGATTCATGGCGATGGCGAGGGTTTCGTGGGCCTCGGGGCTCAATGCACCGAGCGACATCCCGGCTGTCGTGAAGCGGCGGCGAATTTCCTCGATGGGTTCCACCTCGTCGAGGGGAACGGGTCCGGTCGAGATCGGGTGGAATCCGAGCAGGTTGCGCAGCGAATGCGGGCGCGATGCCAGGACCGCGTCCACGTACTTCTTGTAGTCCTCTGGCTTGCCGGCTTTGTCTGCGCCTTTGATGCCGACGAAGGTGTGGAAGTTTTGGATGACGGGCGGATTGACCGCATGCACTTCGCCGCCGCGGCGAAAGCGGTAGTACCCGATGTCTTCGAGTTTCGTCGTTTCCGCCTCAACCGGAACCGCCCCGCCATAGGCTGCGGTGTGGCGGGCGAGGGATTCTGCGGCGATTTCGCGGAAGCTGATGCCCTCGATCTGCGAGGGCGTGCCCGTGAAACATTCCCCGATCAGTTTGTTGGAGAGTCCAATGGCTTCGAACACCTGAGCACCGCGGTAGCTGCTCACCACGGAGATGCCCATTTTGGACATGATCTTGAGGATACCGCTTTCCAACGCCTTTTTATAGTTTGCCGCCGCAGCCGGGAACGGTCCGAGGGCGTCGTTTTGATCGACGATCTCCCGCACGGTTTCGAGTGCCAGGTAAGGATTGATCGCACCGGCACCGTAGCCAATCAAACAGGCCATTTGGTGCACGTCGCGGGCCTCGCCGGTTTCAAGAATCAGGCTAACGCGCATCCGCTTGCCCACACGACGCAGGTGGTGGTGGATGGCACCCGTAGCCAGCAATGCCGGAATGGCGAGATGGTCATGGTCGATGGCACGGTCGGAGAGAACGACGATCCGCGCGCCCCCTTCGACTGCGAGTTCGACCTCGCGACAGAGTCGGCGAACCGCCTTTTCCAGACCCTCGACTCCCTCCGCTGCGGGCCATAGGGTCGCGATCGTCACGCTTTCGTGCACCCCGCCGACCGCGCGAACCGCCTCGAGTTCCTCGTTGAGAAGAATCGGCGAGTCGATGATGATCTGCTGCGCGTGCTCGGGCGTTTCGCCAAGCAAGTTGCGCCGCCAGCCCAGCACGGTGACGAGGCTCATCACCAGCTTCTCACGAATCGGATCGATCGGCGGATTGGTGACCTGGGCGAAGAGTTGTTTGAAGTAGGTGTAAAGCAGGCGGGGACGCAGCGAAAGCACCGCCAACGGGGTGTCGTCGCCCATGGAACCGACCGCCTCCGCGCCGTCGCGGAGCATGGGTTTGAGAATCATCTCCACCTCTTCGCTCGAATAGCCAAACGACAACTGCCGTTGCGTCAGCGACAGGACATCGATTTCGCCTTCCGGAGTCGCGATGTCTTCCGGCTTCGCCGCAGGAAGGCGCACGAGATGCTCGTCGAGCCAGCGGCGGTAGTCGCGGCGCGCCGCGAGTTGGGCTTTGATCTCCGTGTCGCGCAACAGTCGTCCTGAGGCCGTGTCCACGGCAATCATTTCGCCCGGTGCCAGTCGGCCTTTCTCAATGACCGAATCGCTGGGGATCTTGCCAATGCCCACTTCCGATCCGAGGAGGAAAATTCCGTCGCTCGTCAGCTTGTAGCGCGCGGGACGGAGTCCGTTCCGGTCCAAACACGCTCCCACGGTGAGGCCGTCAGAGAACACCAACGCCGCCGGGCCGTCCCACGGTTCGCAGATGCAGCGGTGATACTCGTAGAACGCCTGAAGATCCGCGGGCAACTGCGAGTCGCTGCGCCAGGCGGGCGGAACGAGCATGTGCATCGAATGCAGGATGCTGCGACCCGACATCGCCAGCACCTCGAGCACGTTGTCGAGGCTTGAGGAATCCGATCCGCCCGGCTGGATGATCGGCTTGAGCAGGTCCACATCTTCGCCCCAGAAATCCGCTTTCAACTCCGCTTCACGCGCTTGGGTCCAGTTCCGGTTTCCACGCACGGTGTTGATTTCGCCGTTGTGCGCGAGCATTCGGACCGGCTGTGCGAGCGGCCAAGTGGGGAAGGTGTTGGTGCTGTAGCGTTGGTGGTAAACGGCGAGAGCCGTTTCGTAATCGGGATTGCCGAGGTCGCGGTAGTATTTCTCCAGGGACGCGGAAACGAGCAGACCCTTGTAAACGATCATCCGGTGTGAAAACGACGGGATGTAGAAGTTGTGAATTTTGTCCGCCGCTGCCATGTCCTCGATTTCGTTGCGGGCGAGAAAGAGGCGGCGTTCGTAGTCGTCGAGCGCCATGCCCCAGGGCTTGCCAATCAGGACGTGCTCGATGCGCGGCATCGTGGAGCGTGCTTTGTCGCCGAGCACGCGGATGTTCAGCGGCACGTCGCGCCAGCCGAAGAGGAACAGACCCCGCTTCTCGATGACTTCCTCGGTGATCGCCTTCGCCCGGGCCTGTGCGTAGGCATTATCATGGGGAAGAAAGAGGACACCCACGGCGAGGTCCGCGTCCTGGTAGAGTTTGTGGCCGAGGCGTTCCACCTCTGCGCGGAAGATCTTGTAGGGGATCTGTGTGGAAACACCGGCACCATCGCCGGTTTTTGCGTCCGCATCGAGTGCCCCGCGGTGCATCAGACTGCAAATCGCCCGGAGCGCGATTTTTAGGATCTCGTTTGAGCGGCGGCCGCTGACCTGTGCCACGAATCCCACCCCGCACGAATCATGCTCCGCGTCCGGATTGTAGAGTCCGTTCTGGTGGGCGCAGGCATCAAGGATGGATTGGTTCATGGACATGGTTCGTAGGATCCTTTCTCAGCAGGAATTATTCCAACAGGAAAAGTATCAGCGCTGTCGAAGCGCGCAACTGTGCGATGACGAAAAAGAAGAACGGACTTTCCAGTCCGTTTTTCCTGAGAACACGGGCAAGAAAGCCCGTGCTCCTTTGGGTCCAACAGGATCGGCGAGAGTGGAGAACGGACTTTCCAGTCCGTTCTGTCTGAAGACACGGGCAGTAAAGCCCGTGCTCCTTTATCAGAAACGCGTTGCCAATTCTGGGACCAGTCGCGAGCGTCAAATTTTATGTCAACGTTTGAGCTGTCCGTTCGGTTCTTCCTCCAACTCGCTTTCATCCTCGCGATGTGCCGGGTCGTGGGCTGGCTCGCGGGCCGAGTGGGTCAGCCCCAAGTCGTTGGCGAAATGATCGCCGGCGTTTTGTTGGGTCCATCGCTGTTTGGGTTGCTGTGGCCGGAAGCGCAGGGATGGATGTTCCCGAAGGAATCCAAGCCCATCCTGTTCGCCGTGGCTCAGCTGGGGTTGTCGATTTACATGTTCCTCGTTGGTGTGGAGTTCGATCACGAGTTGATTCGCAAGCGTCTCCGAGGCGCGGCGGCGGTGTCGGCAGCGGGGATCGTTGTACCGTTCTGCCTCGGTGCGATCGCTGCCGTGGCGCTGTTTGGAACGGGGATCCTGTTTCCCCCGCAAACGCAGTGGATCGAAGGCGCCCTGTTTTTGGGAGCGGCAATGTCGATCACCGCATTTCCGATGCTGGCCCGGATCATTTACGAACGCGGGTTGAGCGGGACAAGCCTCGGAACCCTGACGCTCGCGGCCGGAGCGGTGGATGATGCCGCCGCGTGGTGCGTCCTCGCCGTCGTTCTGGCATCATTCGCCAACAACGCCCAGTTTGCGCTGCTCGCGATCGGCGGCGGGCTGGCGTACGCGGCATTTTGCCTGCTGGCACTTCGACCCCTCATCGCCCGTCTCGGGAGGACGGTCGATCGCGCGGGCGGAATGTCTCCCGCGATGCTCGGGTCGGTTCTCTGCATGGTGATGCTGGGTTCTTGGTTTACGGATGCGATCGGAATTTACGCGGTGTTCGGAGCATTTCTCCTGGGGGTTGCGATGCCGCGCGGACTCTTCGCGGACGAGTTGAGGCGGAAGCTGGAACCGATGACAACCGCGCTGCTGCTGCCGTTGTTTTTCGTCTACTCCGGGCTGAATACGCGGATGGGATTGCTCAGCGATGCGTCGCTCATCGGAGTGACCCTGCTTCTCCTCGTGCTCGCGATCGCGGGAAAAGGACTTGCCTGCTACGTGGCGGCTCGGTTCCACGGCGAGTCACACCGGGAGTCGATGGCGATTGGATCCCTGATGAACGCCAGAGGGCTCATGGAGTTGATTATCCTGAATATCGGGCTCGAGCATAAGCTGATCACTCCGGCGCTTTTCACGATGATGGTTCTGATGGCGATCACGACCACGCTGATGGCCTCCCCGCTCTTTGAAGCCTGCTACGGGCGTTGGTCCCGGTCGCCCGATCGAACGAACCCTGTTTGAAGAAAAGTGACAGGGGCAGCCTGCCCCTGACCGGATTTGCAAAAAGGGGCTGGCAGCCCCTTTCACTCTTCACAAAAGGTTAGCCATCCTGCGGGGCGCACATTAAGAAATCCTCCGATGGGGCTCTCCAAATGAAGTCATTGCCGCGCTGGCTGTCCGTTTCCATTTGGTCGCTCGTGATCGCTGCCGGCGTCGGCTCGTTTGCCGCGATTGCCCTGGCCCGGGGGGAGTCTGTCTCCGCACTCTGGGTCGTCATCGCCTCATTGTGTGTGTTCGCGATCGCGTATCGATTCCACAGCGCCTGGCTTCTCGCCCGCGTCCTTACCCTTGACGACCTCCGTGCGACGCCTGCGGTGACCGAAGAGGACGGCAAGGACTTTGTCCCAACGAACCGATGGGTCGTGTTCGGACACCACTTCGCGGCGATCGCGGGGCCGGGTCCGCTCGTCGGTCCCGTGCTCGCCGCGCAGTTCGGCTTCCTTCCCGGGATGCTTTGGATTCTCGCCGGTGCGACGCTGGGCGGGGCGGTCCATGATTGCATCATCATGTTTTGCTCGACGCGGAGGGGAGGGAAGTCGCTGGGTCGCATGGTGCGGGATGAAGTAGGGCCGTTCGCCGGAGTGGTCGCGCTGCTGAGTATCACCGGAATCATGGTGATCCTGCTTGCCGTCCTCGCGCTGGTCGTCGTCAAGGCTCTGGCGGAGAGTCCATGGGGCTTGTTCACGATCGTGGCATCGATGCCGATCGCTTTGGCAATGGGGCTGGCGATGCGCTCGCACCGCGCCCCGATCGGCCTGATCAGCGTGCTGGGCGTCGGAGCGCTCCTGTTGTCCGTCTTTGCCGGTCAGTGGATTCAGGGAAGCCCAGCGGAAAAATGGCTCACGCTCGATGGACGGACGCTGGCGTTTGGGGTCATGGGCTACGGTTTACTGGCTTCGGTTCTTCCCGTGTGGATGCTCCTGGCCCCGCGCGATTATTTAAGCACATTCCTGAAGATTGGTGCTGTCGCCCTGCTTGGAGTGGCGATTGTCGTCCTCGCGCCGCCGCTGCAGATGCCCGCTCTGACGAAGTTCATCGACGGCTCCGGACCCGTGTTCGCCGGGCCTGTGTTTCCGTTTTGCTTCATCACGATCGCGTGCGCGGCGGTGTCCGGGTTCCACGCCATCATCTCCTCGGGAACGACGCCGAAGCTGCTGGCCCGCGAACGCGATATCCGGCTGGTCGGTTACGGCGGGATGATCACGGAGATGCTGGTCGGCATCATGGCGCTTATTGCCGCCTCCGCGATGCCGCCGGGGGAGTACTTCGCCATCAACATGAAAGGGGATCCCGCCACGGTGACGGCGAGTGTTTCCGCTTTGGGTTTCCCCGTCACCGAAACGCAAATGCAGGACCTCGCAGACAGTGTGGGCGAGAAGAACATGGTCGGTCGCACCGGAGGCGCTCCCACGTTTGCGGTCGGCATGGCCAGCATGTTTGCAGGCGTGGTGGGTAACCGAACGGCGCTGTCGCTTTGGTATCACTTCGCCATCATGTTCGAAGCGATGTTCATCCTGACCACGATCGATGCCGGAACGCGGGTCGGTCGCTTTCTCGTTCAGGATCTCCTGGGCTACGTATGGAAACCGCTCGGGCGCACGGATTTAGCCTTGGGCAACTGGATCGCCAGCGTTGTTTTTGTGAGTGCGTGGGGCTGGTTTCTTTACCAAGGTGTCATCGATCCCCTGGGCGGGATTAACTCCCTCTGGCCGATCTTCGGCGTGGCGAATCAGCTTCTCGCGGTCATCGCGCTGGCGCTTGGGACAACCGTGCTCATCAAGATGGGCCGCGTGCGCTATCTGTGGGTTCCGCTTTTGCCGCTCGCGTGGCTCTTTACGGTAACCATGACTGCGGGATGGATGAAGATTTTCAGCGCGGACCCGCGGCTGGGGTTCCTGAGTGCGGCCTCCGCTTTGACGTCCAAGCTCGCCGCCGGCGGGACCGCAGCGCAGATGGCCCAGTGGGAGACGCTGCGGGTGAGTAATCTGGTGAATACTGCCGTGACCGGAGCGTTCCTGATCTTGGTGCTGCTCGTTGTCGTTGCCTGCGGACGCGTGTGGTGGAAGTTGCTGGCCGGCAAGAGCGCCGAGGTGCAGCCCCTGAAGGAGTCGCCTTATATTGCGGTGGCGCGGTGAATAGAGGTCGCGCAGCGACGCAGCGGCGCGGCGGTCACATGGTTATGCGGGGGTCGGTCTGCGGGCCGGGGGGCGGCGTGCCGCAGCGCGCTTTTATACCGCGCGGCGGCGTTTGACCCGGAGCTTGGCGAGGGATTTTTGCAGCGCGGCCTCTACGGAGGCGATTTCTTCGCTTGCGAGGGTCTTGTCCTGAAGGGCTGCTTGAGCGCGCTTGACCGCTTCTTCGGCCGCGGATTCGTCGATGTCTTTTTCCTCAACCGCCATGTCCGTGAGAACGGAGACACGGGTCTGAGTGACTTCAATGAAGCCTTCGCCAACCGCCAAATGCAGGACTTCCGTGCCCTTCGTGACAACCAGCTCGCCGGGGAGCATCTGCGTCATCAGCGGAACGTGCTGCGGCAGGATGCCCAGTTCGCCCTCAATCCCGGGAACGACCACCATGTCGACGTCGTCCGAGTAAGTTTTGGCTTCGGGGGTGACGATTTCGAGTCGGAGAGGCATGCGACGTCAACGTCTTCCAGTAATCCGCGTCAGTCGCGAATCTGGTCGATCGTTCCCTTCATGTAAAAGTTGCTTTCCGCGACGTCATCGTGTTTGCCATCAAGGATTTCCTTGAACCCGCGAACGGTTTCTTCCAGCGATACGTATTGGCCGGGGGTGCCGGTGAAGATTTCCGCGACGTGGAAGGGTTGGCTCAGGAAGCGCTGGATTTTGCGGGCGCGGTAAACGGTGAGTTTGTCCTCGGGGGAAAGTTCGTCCATTCCGAGAATCGCGATGATGTCCTGAAGGTCGCGATAGCGCTGGAGAACCTTCTGAACACCGCGGGCGACGGCGTAATGTTCATCACCGACCACATCCGCCGCGAGTGCCTTGGAGGTGGAGGCGAGGGGGTCGACCGCAGGATAGATTCCCAGTTCCGCGATCGAACGCTCGAGAACGATGGTCGAATCCAAGTGCGCAAACGTGTTTGCCGGGGCGGGGTCGGTAAGATCGTCCGCCGGGACATAAACCGCCTGGAACGAAGTGATCGAGCCCTTCTTGGTGGACGTGATGCGTTCCTGAAGATTTCCCATTTCGGCGGCGAGAGTGGGCTGGTAGCCCACCGCAGACGGCGTGCGGCCGAGGAGCGCCGAGACTTCTGATCCGGCCTGGGAGAAGCGGAAAATGTTGTCGATAAAGAGAAGAACGTCCTGATTCTTCTCGTCACGGAAATACTCCGCCATCGAAAGGGCGGTCAGCGCCACGCGGAGACGGGCTCCGGGAGGCTCGCTCATCTGGCCATACACCAACGCGACCTTCGACTTGGCGAGATCGTCTTGCACGATAACACCCGCGTCGCTCATTTCGTGATAAAGGTCATTTCCCTCACGTGTGCGCTCACCAACGCCCGCAAACACGGAATAGCCGCCGTGGCCCTTCGCAATGTTGTTGATGAGCTCCATGATGACGACCGTCTTTCCGACGCCCGCACCGCCGAACGCTCCCACTTTTCCGCCCTTGGTGAAGGGACAGATGAGATCGATGACCTTGATGCCGGTCTCAAGCACATTGGCGCGCGTGTCTTGGTCGACCAAAAGCGGGGCCGGACGGTGGATCGCGTATTTCTTCTCAAAGGGGATGGGGCCGCGTTCGTCGACCGGTTCGCCGGTGACGTTCGTGATGCGGCCCAGGACGCCTTCGCCAACGGGCACCGAAATCGGCTCCGCAGTGTTGAGGACCGACATTCCGCGCTGGAGACCTTCCGTCGAGGACATCGCGATGGCGCGCACCCAATGTTCGCCGAGGTGTTGTTGCACCTCCAGAGTGAGTTTGGTTTCCACGCCGCTCGCGACAAAGTCGATGTGAAGCGCGTCGTAAATCTTGGGCAATGGGCCCGCCTTGGGGTCGAATTCAACATCGACCACCGGACCGATGACTTGGACGATTTTGCCTGTGGTGCTCATATGATTAGTCTTTTGGAAAGGAGTCTGTGGGATGCAGGGCTTGGGGAGGAGGGATGCGGTTACTGTGCCATCTGGGCGGTTGCGATTTCCAGAATCTCGGTCGTAATGCCGGCCTGACGCACTTTGTTGTATTCGAGGGTGAGATCCTTGACGAGTTGCTTGGCGTTGTCCGTGGCGCTCTTCATGGCGACCATGCGGGCGCTCTGCTCGGAGGCGCGCGCATCGAGGATCATTTCGTAAAGCTCATGATGCACGTAGAACGGAAGAATCGCATCGAGAACGCTCGCCGCATTCGGCTCGAAAAGATAGGCTCCAGCTGGGTCAGACGACTCCGCAGTTGCTTCTGCCTTCGCTCCCGGAAGTTCGAGTTCGCTGATCGGCAGGAGGACCTGCTTCACCGGTTGCTGCGCGAGTGTGTTGACGAAATGCGTGTAGACGACCGTCACTTTATCCACTTCACCGCTCAAAAACTTCTCCAGCGCCATTTTTGAAACCGCTTTGCATTGGGCAAAGGTGGGGGTGTCGCCCAAGGCGAAGTCGGCAACGAGGTCTCGCTTGTTCCGGGCGCTCCACGCGACGCCTTTGCGGCCGGACGCAATGAATTGCGTGATCGAGGGATCGAAAGTGCCCGCTTCGCGGAAAAGATTCGTGTTCAGGGCCCCGCACAAACCCTTGTCCGTACTGATCAGGATCACGAGTTCCTTCTTCACCTCGCGTTGCTCAAGAAGGGGGTGCGCCTCGGATTCCACGCGGTCACGAACCGAAACGATGACCTTATTCAACAACTCCGCGTACGGCCGCCCCGCGAGAGCACGCTGCTGGGCCTTCCGCATCTTGGATGCGGCGACCATTTGCATCGCCTTCGTGATCTGGGCGGTGTTCTTGACGGACTTGATGCGCCGTCGGATGTCTCGGGTGTTGGCGGCCATCGGAGAGGGATTAGCGGAAGATCGCCTTGAATTCGTCGAGCGCGGTCGTGAGTTCCTTTTCGATCTCGGCGTCGAGCGCCTTCTTCGCGAGGATCTTTGCGAGAAGCGCTTCCTTCCGCGAAGAGAGGAATTCTTCGAGCTTGTTCTGAAACTCCTTCACGCGCTCGACAGGGATTGGATCCAAGTAGCCCTTTTGCATCGCCCAGATGACCGAAACCATCATTTCGGTGGGGAGGGGTCGATACTGAGACTGCTTAAAAAGTTCCACAATACGTTGACCGCGATCTAGTTGCGCCTTGGTCTTCGGATCGAGGTCGCTGCCGAATTGGGCGAACGCAGCGAGTTCCCGGAACTGGGCGAGATCGCCCTTGATCTTGCCCGCGACCTGCTTCATCGCCTTGATTTGGGCGGCGGAACCGACGCGGGAAACGGACAGACCCACCGAAATGGCGGGGCGGATGCCCTGATAGAAGAGGTCGGTTTCGAGGTAAATCTGGCCGTCCGTGATCGAGATGACGTTTGTCGGAATGTACGCGGATACGTCGCCAGCCTGGGTTTCGATGATCGGAAGGGCCGTCAGGGAACCATCCCCTGCGGTTTCGCTCAGACGGGCGCTGCGCTCGAGCAGGCGGCTGTGAAGATAGAAAACGTCGCCGGGGTAGGCTTCGCGTCCGCTGGGTCGCTTCAGCAACAGGGAGATCTGCCGATAGGCGTTCGCGTGCTTGGAGAGGTCGTCGAACACGATGAGAGCGTCCATTCCATTGTCCATGAACCATTCGCCCATGGCGGCGCCGGCGAAAGGGGCGATGTACTGGTAGGTGGCGCTGTCGGAAGCCGTTGCGCTCACGATGATCGTGTATTCGAGCGCGCCGTGGTCCGAAAGAATCGTCACCGCGCGGGCGATGTTGGAGTTCTTTTGTCCAATCCCGACGTAGATGCTGTAGACGGGGCGGAAGGAGGGATCGCCCGAGGCGAGGCCAACCTTGTTGATGTTCGCCTGATTGATGATCGTGTCGAGGGCCACCGTCGTTTTGCCCGTGGCGCGGTCGCCAATGATGAGTTCACGCTGGCCGCGGCCGACGGGGATCATGGCGTCGATTGCCATAATGCCGGTCTGTACGGGCTGCGAAACGCCGCGACGCGAAATGATGCCCGGAGCAATTTTTTCCACGGGGTAAAACGCTTTCGCATTCACCGGACCCTTGCCGTCAAGGGGTTCGCCGAGGGGATTGACGACACGGCCGAGGAGTTCGCGTCCGACGGGTGCCTGAAGGAGTCGACCCGTCGTGCGCACTTCCGTGCCTTCGGAGATCTGGGTGTAGTCGCCGAGAACGATCGCGCCGACTTCGGTTTCTTCGAGGTTCAGGGCGATGCCGTAGAGGCCACCGGGAAACTCGAGCATCTCGTTGAGCATCGCGCCGCTGAGGCCTTCGATGCGTGCAACGCCGTCGCCGATCTCCCGCACGGATCCAACATTGGTCTTTGTGGTGGCATCGCTCTGGATGCTTTCGATTTTGTCTTCGAGTTCCTGCAAAATAGTGCTCATGGGATCTTTGGGTAAAAAGCGATCTTCGGTCGATCTGTGGGTCGTGTGCTGGAGGGGGTTAGAGTTGTTCTTTCAGGCGTTCGAGGCGGTCGCGCACGCTGCCGTCCCAGACGTCGCTGCCGATTTTCACGCGCAGGCCGCCGATCAGTTCGGGGGAAACTTTAAATTCGCTCGTGATGTCGTCGCCGAAGCGCTGGTGGATGGATCGAACGACCGTTTCCGCCGCGTCGTGATCGAGAGTGACGGCGGATTCGATCGTGGCGTGGCGCTCGGCAACTTTCAGCCGGATCAACCTGCTGTACTCCTTGAGTACTGCCACATAATGGCGGGGTTTCTCCGCACATACCATCGCGGTGACATGCCGAACGCGGGCGGCGTCGAGTTTGCCGTCGGTAATCGACCAACGCATCATCTCGCGGGAGAGGCGGCGGGTTTCCTTGCTGATCTTCATGAGCGGCGATTAATCGGGAAAGGTGGAGCGGGACGGGGGGGCGTGGGGATCAGGCGGCCAGTTGGTGTGCGGTCTCCGCCGAGAGGCGCTTCTGGTCCTCGGGGGTGAGGATCTTTCCGGTCACCTTGGCAGTGGTTTCGACGACCAGGCTGACCATTTCCTGCTTCACTTCGGCAACCATTTTGTCGCGCTCGAGGACGATCGACTGCTGAGCTTTTGCGACGATCGCTTCCGCATCGCGGATTGCCTGCTGGAATTGTTTCTGCGTCGTGGCCTCGGCGCTGGCGCGGGCTTCGTCGATGAGCTTTTGAGCCTCTTCGTTACCGCGGCGCATGATTTCCTGGTAGCGGATTTCCGCCTCCGCGAGCTGCTTTTTTATGCGCTCCGCGTTGAGTTGACCTTCTTCGATGCGCTTGCGGCGTTCCTCGAGCATTTTCAGCACGGGACCGAACGCGAATTTGCTCAGGATGAAAAATACGACGATGAAGAGGATGACCTGCGCCAGAAACTTTGGCCAGGAGATGCCGAACATCGTGGTGAGAGTGTGAATGGTTTCCATTGAAGAGAGAGCCGGGAGAAAATGGATGCGGGACCGATCGGCGGACGATGTTTCAACAAATCGTCCGCCGACCGGGTTCCCGCAGGAACTTAGCGTCCCTGAAGCGCGAGGATCAGGGCGTAAATCGCGATCGCTTCCGCGAGCGCCATTCCGATGATGCCGAGGGTCAGCACGTTTCCGAACGAACCCGGATTACGGCCGACGGCTTCGACTGCCTTCGCACCGATCAGGCCGATGCCGACAGCGGCGCCCGCGCCGGCGATGGCCAGCGTGAAACTTCCGGATACTTCTGCGGCTGCGATGAGTTGGGGTAGCATGGTATTATTTGGTTGGGTGTTTCTTCCCGCCGCCCGCACGCTTGGCACGGTCCCGACGGAAAAAGTGTTGTGGATTTCGAAAATCGCCGGTCAGTGGGCCTCGTCGTGTGTGGTGGAAAGCTGGATGTAGACCGCGCAAAGTAGCGCAAACACAACCGCCTGGAGGAGTCCGATCAGGATTTCGAGGAAATAGAACGGGAGGGGAAGAATGACGCTCGAGAGATATGCGAGCCAGTTCGGGAACCCGAATTGTTTGCCCAACGTAAGCATCGTCACGAGGAGGTTCTCTCCCGCGAACACATTGCCGTAGAGCCGCAGAGAAAGGGAGAGCGGACGGAACATGATGGAGATCACCTCGATCACTCCGACAAACAGGAAGATGGGCGCGAGCATGAGGGCCATCATGCCTTTCAGTCCACCCTTGACGCCGAAAATGTGGGAGAGGAACCCGCCGACGCCCATTTCCGCGAGCGACCACCACAGCCACAGCACCATGAATACGGCTGCCATCGCAAGGGTCATGTTCATGTCCGCTGTCGTGGGACGCAGCAGCGGCACGTCCACGTGGTCAACGGCGAATGGCAGAATTCCCGGGGCAGGGTGACCCCATCCGATTGATCCCACACCGGGCAGCAAGGCGCACCAGTTGGCGATCAGGATGAATACAAAAAGGGAGGCCAGCAGGCAAAAGACTCTTTTGGCCATATGATGGCCGACGATGCCGTCAAACATGTCGTAAAGCACCTCAACAAGAGCCTCGAACAAGTTCTGCGGCGCACTGGGCACAAGTTCCATTCGCCGGGTGGCACGCCATGCCCAGTAAACAATCACGCCAGTCGCCAACAGCGTCAGAACCACGGAATTCGTGATGTATTCCGTGTTGGACACAAAGGATTGTGCGTTCAACGGAATGCTTGATGATGCGGCGATAAGGGAAGTCATCCGGTTTGAAGGGATCTAAGGTGGACGCGAAGCGCGGGTATAAAAGGTCGGGGAGCCGACAGATTGCAAGAGGGAATTACGAGGTTGTGAAAGATTTCACAAGGAACGCCGAAGAGTCAACCCTGTACCCGCGAAAGTTCTTCGAGATGGAGCAGTGAGACAATTCCGACAAGTTGTTGCCCCGGATTGACTACTGCGAGGAAGGGGGTTCCCTCCGCCTGCATCGATGGCAAGGCCTCCGCGCAGGGTTGCGTCGCGAGGGCCGTTTGGGGAGTTCGCATCGAGGAATCCCCGATGCGAGCGGTGGCGTCGGGACTGGAGCGGATCCATTGAAGGACCTCCTCGCGCAGGGGCATGGCGTGAACGCGCTGTCCGGCATCCAGGACGGGGAAAACCGGCTGAGAGTGCGCGAGGAGGGTCTGTTCGACGACCTCGCGGGGATCGATGGTATGCAGGACGACAAATTTGGTGATCATGGCCTGGCCGAGCGTGACCGCTGCGGCGGAGGCCTGCATTTCGGCAAATGCGGCCTCCTGTCCCGCTCCGGAGTAGATGAAAATCGCGATGAGCAGGAGCATCGGGTTGCCCATGAGGCCGAAGATGGCAAATCCGACGGCGAGGACCTGGCCCACTCTGGCCGCCCATTTGGTGGCCTGCACGTAGGTGAACTTCATGGCGAGGAGCGCCCGCAGGATGCGTCCGCCGTCCATTGGAAACGCTGGGATGAGATTGAAGAGCGCCAGGGAGATATTCACCGATGCAAGGGTCGCCGGGAAGTTGTTGCTCGTCTCCCCAAAGTCGCCGAAGCGGGCGGATACCCCCATGATCAGAAGGGTCGCGCCAGCGATGACCACATTGACCGCCGGACCCGCGAGGGCGACGACCAGTTCCTGCCACGGCGTGCGCGGCATTCGCTCGAGTCGGGCCACCCCGCCGATGGGAAGCAGCGTGATGTCCGGGGTTCTAATCCCGAATGCCCTCGCGGCAAACGCATGCCCGAATTCGTGGAGCAGGACGCACACAAACAGCGCGAGAATAAAGCCCGCTCCGATCGCCGCTCCGACCATGCCGCCCCCGTTGAGTGAGCGAGTCCAGGCAAACCATGCGACCAGGAGCAAAAACGTCCAATGCACGCGGACGTCGATCCCCGCGACGCGGAAAATGCGAAAAGCGCGCCCCATCACGAACTCCGCGTCGAAGGAAACACCGGCCTCACGGTTGCTGCATCCTGACGCTGCGAACCGAAACGATATCGGGATCCGCAAGAAGCCTCGCAACGAGCGTTTCCTCCGGTGCGCTGTCAAGGTTCAGAACGGTGAGGGCTCGTCCGCCCTCTTCGTTGCGGCTGAGCGACATGCTGGCGATGTTGACTTTGTGTTCTCCGAGAAGGGTCCCGACGTGGCCGACGATCCCCGGGCGGTCGACGTTTTCGAGGATCATGATCACGCCATTCGGAGCCGCTTCGACAAAATCCCCGTTTACTTTGACGATTCGCGGCTTCGATCCGAAGAACGTTCCGGCGACTGATGCAGACTGACCTCCGCACTCCGCGGTGATTTCGATGAGGTCGCTGAATTCTCCCGCGTTCTGCGAGCGGGTCTCGAGCACTTTGAGACCGAGTCCGTCCGCGAGCGATGGGGCGTTCACCACGTTGACTTCTGCACCACCGCTCAGTCGGAGGTAGCCGGTCAGCGCAGCGCGGGCGAGCGGCGCTGTCTGCTGATCGGTAATTTTGCCGCGGAAATCGATCCGGAAAATCTCGGCGCGGCGCGGCGCGATTTGGGAAAGAAAACGGCCGAGCGAGTCGCAGAGCTGGATCCACGGATTGAGAGTGACGAGCGTTTTGGAGTCGATGCTCGGCATATTGACCGCATTGCGAATTTCTCCCTCCAGTAGAGCAGCGCGAATCGCCAAGGCGATTTCGATGCCAACGCTCTCCTGCGCTTCCGCGGTGGATGCGCCCAAGTGGGGGGTAAACACGATGTTATCGAGTGCGCGGAGGGCGAGGTCGGCGGGAGGGGGTTCCTCCTCGAAGACATCGAGTGCCGCGGCTGCGATGTGGCCGCTCTCCAGCGCCGCCGCAAGGGCGGTCTCGTCGACGAGGCCTCCACGGGCGCAATTGACGACGCGGGCGCCTTTTTTCATCAACGCAAGTCGGCGGGCGTCGAGCATATGCCGCGTTTCGTCGGTGAGAGGCATGTGCATGGAAACGAAATCGCAGTGCGTGACCAGTTCGTCCAGGTCCTCCATGAGCTCGATTTGAAGCGCTCTGGCTCTCGACGCCGCGAGGTAGGGATCATAGGCCACCACCCGCATCCCGAATGCCAACGCGCGCCGGGCGAGTTCGGTTCCAATTCGCCCCATTCCCAGAATGCCCAGGGTCTTGTTGTAAAGCTCCACGCCTTCGAACTTTTTGCGTTCCCACTTTCCGGCCTTCACGCTGGCATGTGCCTGGGGGATCTTGCGTGCGATCGAAACCATCAGCGAAAATGCATGCTCCGCGGTGGAGATGGTGTTTCCCCCCGGGGTGTTCATCACGATGACCCCGCGGCGGGTGGCGGCTTCGACATCGACGTTGTCCACGCCGACCCCGGCGCGTCCGACGACCTTCAGCTGAGTCGCTGCATCGAGAACTGCCGCAGTCACCTTTGTCTGGCTCCGAACCACCAGGGCGGCGAAGTCCGGAATGATCTCGAGGATCTGTGATTCGGGTAGACCCGTGCGAACGGTGACCTCCAAAAGGCCGCCTACGGCTAGTTCTTCGACACCCTTCTGCGAGATAGGGTCGGCCACGAGTACTTTCGGGATTTGCATGAGAGGCGGTAAACGTAGGGGGTCGACCTGCCAAGCTCAAATCATAACCTCTTGCAGATGGCGTTTTTGGAACCGTGGGCTCACGCGGAGCCGCTAAAACGCGAAGTGGTTTTGACTGGCAGGAGAAAGAGGAGTCGATACTCCATCAAAGCCACTCGCCGAGCGCGTAAGAATAGATCCCGCCGACGTTGTCCGCGTACAGCCATCCGTAGGAGGCGCTGTAGAAATACTCGGGTGCGCCCGTTTTGGCCGAGGATACCCATCCCACGCGGGTACTGTACGCCCATGCGCCGTAGGGACCGACGTAAACGTCCCCAAGAGAGGAAGTTCCGATTAGTTGCGCGGCGCCCGAGAGGGTAACCGAGCCATAGTCGGGGTTCCAAAGGAGCGTTCCGTTGGTCGTCACGGCGGAATTCAGCCAAACGGACCACGCCGCTGCCGTTCCGTACCCGGGCTCAACTGGGGTGCTGAATGCCAGATAACCCAGTTCCTGGCTGTAATAGGTGGAGCTATCGATCTGCCAAAGCGTTTCGAACCCCGGTAGCGCCAGCGTTCCTGTCGCGCCGAGGTCCATCATGGCTTCGGAAACGAGCGTATCCATGACATCCGACCCGAGGACGCGGACGGAGGCGGGGCCGGTGGACTCGAACGGTGCGAAGTAATAACTGGCGGGTGCAGCCACGATGATGGCGACCGTGAACCAAACTCCGGAAGCGTCGACCCCCATCACCGGGCCTCCGCTCATGCCGGAGACGACGTTCAAAGGAGTGGCGTACGCATTGTTGGTGGTCGCCTCGTAGAAATCCTCCGTATCGGGTACCCTGGAGAAGGCTGTGGTTCCAGGTCCCGCTTCGTGGAGCCAGTACCTCGTGGCGCTGTTCGATGCGTAGGGGCCAGCCTCGTAGAGAACGGCGGCATAACCTAGGATGGTCTTCGTTTCCTGCCCGCGAAGGTAGCTGTACGGCGTGCGGGTGGCAGGCGAGTAGTTTCCCCCGTTCAGGTCGCTGTACGAGTAACCGACAGCGACATCGACGTCGAATGCCTCATTCGAGTTGATTCCGTAGTTGCTGACCATAGCGCTGTAGCCGTTCGTTCCTCCGAAGAGAATGAGACGCGCAATGGGCGTTCCTGTTCCGCGGGCCGGGGCGGTGCTCGAGTGGTACTGGAGAAAAAACTCCGCGCCAGAGGTGTCGACCACCCCTCCGCGGGTGGTGAAGACGTGGCCTGCGGTGACAAGGATTCGGGGATTGTAGTACACCGACGCGCTTCCTTGCGCACGACTGGAATAAATCAACCCCGCGTTTGCATACGGGGCGACGGTTTGATCGGGCACGGGTTTCGGAAGCTGCGGGGCGGCCCAGCCGGCGCAGGTGGTAACGAGGACAACGAGGACAACGAGGATTAGGTGCAGGGATTTCATGGTCGCTGGAACGCGGGGATTGCCTGCGCGGTGACGTTTTGAAGGCGTTGCACCGCGGCGTCGAACGAGGGTCCGCGGGCGGCGAGCGCCGGGTCCTGGCTCCACTGTTGAAGGACGGCCAGCGTTTGCAGTTGTTCGCCGAGCAGATCCTGAAGCGGAGAGATTTGGGTTTCCGTCAGGAGATTATTGGAAAGCCGCTGGTTTTCATTCGGCAGCGCGCGGATCAGGGCTTCCGCCTCCGCATCGCTGGTCGCCGCGTTGCTCAGGTGGGTGGCGACCCAAACCCGCTGGTCGGGCTCCCGTAAATCCGCTCTCGCAAAGAGGTCAGCCCGCAGCTCGGGATTGGCCGCGAGGATGGGGTCGGAGGCGATCGACGATGCCAACGCGGGAAAACTTTGCGACGCACTGCGTTGGAGCGCCAGCGTCGCAGCGAACCGGGTCGCCGCGGGGTATTCCATCGTGGTCAGGCGGGACAACGCGGGAATCATCGGCGGACTCGCAGAGAAAACCGCAGCGTCGAAGCCTTCCAGATAACCGACGGATGGAGCGAGGGCCCATTCCGTATTTGCCAGACCCTCCAGGACATGGCCGCGCAGTTCGTCATCCACACCCTGCACGCGGGCAACGTTGCGGAGCGCGATGGCCCATTCATCCGGCGCAGGAGCCTCGGTGAGCAATCGCAAGCCGACCTTCGCCGCACTCTCCGGGGCGATTTGCCCCAGAACATCCAGGGCAAACACGCGGAGGGTCGGCGATTCCCGGAGATTCCCCCCGGGCCCGACGGAAAAAGCTTCACCCGTGGGGGCGTCCTCGCCGGAGTCGAGGAATGCGAGCCAGTCTGCTGCGGTGAACCCGTCCTGATGAAGCTGCTCCCGAAACTGCAAAAAGCGGGCCCGGCGGGCGGCGGGGTCGGTTGCCGCCAACAGATCCCGCCGCAGCTCAAACAAGCGTTTTGCGTGCAGGCTGTCGGTTTGTTTCGCGTTGGAGACGTCGCCGCTTACCGGTTGGCTTGGGGCGGGTTCATCCTCGAGTCGCGAGGCGTTTCCGGGGGTCCCACGGGAGCGCATCCATCCGATCAAGGCACAAAGGATCACGCCCGCCACCAACGCCGCCATTACGCGAGATTTGCGATTCATCCTCATTACCTCAGTTTAAATTACCATGAAGAGCATGAAGAGCATGAAGATGAATGAGGTCCACGTTCCAACTTGGCTTGATCTCGTTCACCGGGCGCCCGCGTGAGTGCATCTTTTGAGCCCTTTTTGGAGCCATTTCCTTCATGCCCTTCCTGCTCTTCATGGTGAAATCAGCTTTTCCCTAAGTTTAAAACGCGGGCAACGGATTTTCTACTAATAACTGCCGTCCCGTGGCTCAGATCCATCGGCTCAGCGCAAAGCTGTAGATCCCTCCGAGATTATCCGCGTATAGGAGTCCCAATGTATTGCTCCAGAAATAGTCCGGGCGTCCGGTTTTCATGGAGTGTACCCATCCGCATCGCGTGCTGTAGACCCATCGACCGAAGTTTCCCAAGTAGGTATCTCCCAACGCGGACGTGCGGATCAGCATGGGGGATTCCGATGGCTCGATGCGCCCGTAGTCCGAATTCCACAGGTTTTGACCGTCGGTCGCGATCCATGACGCCAGCGAGATGGACCAAGCGTATGGCGTAAAGTAGCCTGCCGGAGCGCCGTTGGGAAACGTGAGCCAGCCCAGTTGGTTGTGGAAATAGGTTGTCGTGATGACCTGGGTTACCTTTCCAAAACCCGGGATCGTCGGGGACCCGGTCGGAGCAAGAGTGGCCATCGCCGGGCGCACCATGGCGTCGACGAATGCCGGATCGAGCACGCGCACGTAAGCGCGCCCCGCATTCAGCGATGGGGAAATGACGGCGTCCGCGGACGAACCGACCAAAATTGCCGCGGTTTGCCACAGTCCGACGGTATTTTGAACCATCACCGGACCTCCGCTGTAACCATTCGTGACATTAAATGGAGTCGCTTCGGCGCTGGGGGCATCCACCGTGTAGAACTGGTTCGAGCCGGCGTAACGAACGAAGCCCTGAGATCCCGGCCCCGACTGGTGCAGGGTGTAGGCTTCGGGATGGGTGACCGGATAACCGTACAGCGATGGACAGTATCCCAGGATGGTCTTTGTACTTCCTCCGGCGAGGGCGGCCGCCGGATCCATGACCGCCGTGGCGAAGCGGCCTTCGTTCAACGCGGTGTACGCGTGGCAGATCGCGACATCCAATTGGAACGCCTGAACCGAGTCTTCTCCAAACGCCCCAACGGCTGCGCCATACCCTTCTCCGCCTCGATAAAGGAATACCCGGGCGATCGCGACCCCTGACCCCCGCGGGGGTTGCGATGTGGTCTGATTTCGAAGGAGAAATTCCGCATCGGACGCGTCGATCTGCCCCGTGGGCGAGAGAAACAGGTGTCCCGCGGTGAGAAGGAGTCGCGGCTCAAAGAATACCGACGCCGTGCCTTGGTTCGGGCCACGCAGGAGCAGACCAGTATTGGCGAACGGAGGCGCGGAATCGTCCCCAACCGTCGCCGGTAAAGGAACCGCAGGGAGATGCTCCATCGCAAGGGAGACGAGAACCGCTGTGAGGATCAATGTTTTCATCGCTTTTGGCGTTTCGGACATGTCCCGAGGGGAAACGGTTGAGTGAGAGGCCGCGCGGGGTAAGCGCGTGAGCCGATTGGACCCGCAAATCAGCGCGACACGCGCGTCGAGGCGACAGGGAATCCGATGGGAAGCATCGGAGTCCCGAACAAACCAGTTTGGTAAGGCATCGACGTGGCATCAAGGAGTGGAATGGACTCCAGGGATTCCGCTCTCTCAACCGGATTGATGTGACAAGATTGGAGCTTTTGCGCGATTTTGACACGAAATCCCGATTGCGGCGGAGAGAACCTTCCGCTACCAACGCCAACGATATGAGTGCTCAGCCGATGAACCCCACGCTGTCGCAACCTGTTACCGGGCACGATGTGCCGGGTGATCCGTGTACCATTGTGATCTTTGGCGCTTCCGGCGATCTTACCAAACGGAAATTACTCCCCGCGCTGTACAACCTGATGTCGCTGGGACTTCTACCCGAGAAGTTTGCGGTCATCGGGGTGGCTTTCTCGGACGGAACTGACGAGTCCTACCGCGCCACCTGCGGCACCAATATCCGGCAATTTGCCACCCGCCCTGTGGATGACGCCCTCTGGGCGGAATTCGAAAAGCGGATCTATTATGTCCAGGGCGACTTCAAAGACCCGGAGCTCTTCAAGCGCCTCGAGACCAAACTCGGCGAAGCGCAGTCCGCGTGGAACCTCCCGGAAAACGTTCTCTTCTACCTTGCGGTTTCCCCGACGTTTTTCTCGACGGTGGCTGCACAGCTCGGAGCGATTGGGCTTACCACAGAGCAGCCCGGCCGGTGGCGCCGCGTCATCGTGGAGAAGCCTTTCGGACGCGATCTCGAAACCGCCCGCCAGCTCAACACGGATCTCAGCAAATCCCTGACGGAATCGCAGATCTACCGGATCGATCATTACCTTGGCAAAGAAACCGTCCAGAACATCATGGTGTTCCGCTTCGGAAACAGCGTGTTCGAGCCGGTATGGAACCGTCGCTACATTGAATACGTTCAAATCACAGTCGGTGAAGAACTGGGGGTCGAACTCCGCGGCGGTTACTACGACCACAGCGGCGTGCTGCGCGACATGGTGCAAAACCACATGCTGTCCGTCCTCTCGCTGATTGCCATGGAACCCCCGAGCTCCATCACGGGAGATTCCGTCCGCAACGAGAAGGTGAAGGTGCTCGAAGCCATCAAGCCGATGAATCCCGAAGAGGTCATCGAACACACGGTTCGGGGTCAGTACGGCCCCGGTGTGGTGAATGGCAAACACGTCCCCGGCTATCGTCAAGAGCCGGATGTTGACCCGCATTCAAACACGGAAACCTACGCGGCCATGAAACTCAATATCGAGAACTGGCGCTGGGCGGGGGTGCCCTTTTACCTGCGTTCCGGGAAGCGACTCGCCGCGCACACGACGCAGGTCGTGATCGGCTTCAAACGGGCGCCGCTGCTGCTCTTCGGCGATGAGATCCAGGAGGTGGGCGGCCCCAACCGACTGATCATGCATGTGCAGCCGGAGGAGGGCATGACGCTCGACATTCACGCGAAGCGTCCGGGTCCGAAGATTTCGGTCGCCTCGGTGCCCCTCGACTTCAACTACAGCCAGTTCGGCGAATCCTCCGCAGCCACGGGATATGAGACGTTGCTCTATGATTGCATGATCGGCGACATGACGTTGTTTCACCGCTACGACAGCGTGGACGCGTCCTGGCGGATCTGCACACCGATTCTGGACGTGTGGCAGGCACTGCCGGCCCGCGATTTCCCGAATTATGCGGCGGGAACGTGGGGCCCCGAGGCCGGCAAAAACATCGTGCGCCGCGACGACCACCACTGGCATTACTACAAGCTCGGCAAGTAATGAGCGGATCTGTATCAACCGCCTCGTCCCCCAAGCCGCTGCTCTTCATCGCCGGAGATATCGGCGGAACGAAGGCAAATTTGGCCGTCTTCCAGGCGGTGGAATCTGCCGTCGGGCATGAACTCATCCGCATTCGGCAGGGTCGCTACCCCTCCGCCGCTTATCCCGGACTCAATGCGATCCTGCGCGAGTTCCTCGGCACGGATACCTATTATATCTCGGGCGCCTGCTTCGGCGTTCCCGGACCGGTGAAGAACGGGCGGGTCAAACCGACCAATCTCTCCTGGGCGGTCGACGCGGCGGAGATCCACGAGGAGTTCGGATTCAACTCGGTTCACGTCATCAACGACCTTCTCGCAAACGCTCACGGGATCAGCGAATTGCACGGGGCGGATTTTGAAACGCTCAACCCCGGCATCGCGGAGAACGTCGGCAACCGCGCGGTCATTTCGCCGGGAACGGGGTTGGGTCAGGCGGGGTTGTTTTTTGATGGCGAGAGTTACCTTCCGTGGGCGTGTGAAGGCGGTCATACGGACTTCGCCCCGCGCAATGAGGGGGAGATCGCGCTCCTTCAGTTTTTGATGAAGGAATTCGGGCGCGTCAGCTACGAGCGAATCCTGTGCGGGCAGGGGATCGAGAACGTGTATCGGTTCCTGCGCGAGACGGGGCGTTGTGCGCCGACCCCATCCGTTGAGGCGGAAATCAAGAACGGCGATGCGGCGGCGGTGATTTCCGGGCATGGGCTCAAGGGAGACTGCGCGCTTTGCATGCAGACGCTGGAAATGTTCGTGCAGATCCTTGGGGCGGAAGCGGGCAACCTTGCGTTGAAAACGATGGCGCTTGGCGGCGTTTACATCGGCGGCGGGATTCCGGCGAAGATTCTTCCCAAGCTCCGAACGACCCAGTTTATGAATGCGTTCACGGACAAAGGTCGCCTTTCTGCAGTGATGGAAGGCATCCCGGTCCACGTGGTGCTCAACGATGACGCCGCATTGCTTGGCGCCGCCCATTGCGCCTACATCGGGAACCGCAAACTCCGCTGATTTTCTCCACACCCAAAAAAACACAGACATGACCCCACGCGTTAAAGAAATCCTCAGTTGGTACGGTGCCAACAACCCCGGCACCCTCACGAGTATGGCCCGCATGCTCAACCACGGAAAGCTCGGCGGCACGGGCAAAATGGTGATCCTCCCGGTGGATCAGGGCTTCGAACACGGACCCGCCCGCAGCTTCGCGATGAACCCGCCCGCCTACGACCCGCATTATCACTTCGAACTCGCGATCGAAGCCGGTTGCAGCGCGTACGCCGCGCCGCTCGGATTCCTCGAGGCCGGGGCACGCGATTTCGCGGGGGACATCCCTCTGATCCTCAAGGTCAACAATCACGAGTTGCTCTTCGATGAGAAGGACCCGCTCCAGGCCCGGACGTCGACCGTCGAAGACGCGCTCCGGCTCGGTTGTGTGGCGGTCGGTTTTACGATCTACCCCGGAAGCGAACACCGGCTCGAAATGTACGAGCAGCTCCAGGAATACGTGCAGCATGCGAAGGAGGCAGGTCTGGCGGTCGTGGTTTGGTCGTATCCTCGTGGTTCCCAACTCAGCAAATCGGGAGAAACGGCGATGGACGTCTGCGCCTACGCGGCACATATCGCCGCGCAGATCGGCGCGGACATTATCAAAGTGAAACTGCCTTCCAGCGCGCTCGAACTCGACGCCGCACGCAAGGTGTACGAAGCGAATCACGTGCCGCTCGCCACGCTGCCCGAACGCGTGCGCCACGCGGTTCAGTGCACGTTCAATGGTCGCCGGATCCTCATTTTCTCGGGTGGTCCCGCAGAAAGCGACGAGAAGATCCTCGAAGAAATCAAGGGAATCCGCGACGGCGGCGGGTTCGGCTCGATCATCGGTCGCAATTCGTTCCAGCGCAGCCGCGAAGATGCACTCCGACTGCTCTCAAACATCATCTCGATCTATCAGGGGAACTAAGCAACCCTTTCAAATATCCTTTACATGTAAAGGATCAAATGCAATCGTGCCGCCATGGGAATCTGGGTTTTCATGGCGGCACTTGCGTTTCCGGGCTTGCGCGTTTTCGCAACGGATCGGTGTGAATTATGGGTGCTGCCGTTGGGTGCCCTGATTCGATGGGAGGGAACCAGTGCACAGGTGCCGGTGGGAACGGTGCTTATGGCGAGGGGCGCGGATGGCCGTCGAATCGAGGTGGCGTCCGGCGCGCCTGGAGCGGCGACTTTGACGCCGCTGGATGGTTCCCTGCGGGTGGCCGTCCGCGTGGGCGCGGCGCGGGTGGTGGAGCTCGCACGCGGAGAATCGCTCCGCATTTCGCCGGAGCCGGTGCGATGAGGGCGTGGTGTCGGATCGCGGGAGTGGGATTGGTTCTCCTTGGGTTGACGAAGGTCGCTCTTGGCGAGGATGGTGGCGGTCTCCGGAGAAGCGCGTGGACGGTGGAACGGGAAATTGTCGTGGTGACGGGCGGTGAGCGAACCGTGTTGCGCCTGCGGGTTCCTGTGATGCGCCATACATCGGCTGTTTGGGTGGCGCGGGAGGAGTCGGAGGAATTAGAGCGGCTTTGTCTGGAGATAGACCGTTGGAATCGTCGGGCTCGCGCCCTGGCATTGGAGGCTGAAGAACTGGCGAGGCGCTGGGAATCGTTTGTCGCGGCCCATGCGGTGCCAGAAACGCCATGAGTTCAGAGCGTCGCCGTCTGCTCATCTCCGTCGGTGTGCTCCTGCTGGCCGTTATGGCAACGGCGATCTGGCGTCATCCCTCGCGAGTGCCGGCCACCAACCCATCTGAGCCCGCAGCAGGTCGTGCGGCGGCGTTCGATTTTCGGTCGGATGCCACGGATCCGCGGGCGGATCCTCCACTGCCTGAACCAGCGCGGGTGCAAGTGGAGGCGTCCGAGCGGGCTCCTGGGACCGGAGATCGATTGGAGAAACTTGGAGATCCCCGGTTGACGCATCCCCTTCCGGAGGGTTGGACGGTGATAGCGGATCCGGATCGCCCTCAGGAAATCCGGTGCGGCGCGATTCGCCTTCTTTCCCCGTCCTATCTTCTCGTGCCCACGCGACCAGAAGCGGGATGGTATTTTCTGGAGCCGATGACTTCGCGGGGTGAGGGGCCTGGGGAGCTTCTCCGGGCGGCGGACCGAACACTCCGCGAGCAGTTGGCGGCGATGGAAGCGCTGTCGGCAGGGTTGATGGAGCTCGCCGAGACGTGCGAGTCCGGTGGCGATGTCCTACTTACCAAAACTGAAACCGAACGCCACGAGAGTGGCGAGAACGATCGCCGAGGGGAGCGAGGCGAGGGAAACCGTGGTGAGCATCCGGATCGGGGAAACCCCCAGTGACAGCCCGATCAACATGGAGGCCTGGGGCCCCACCGTAAACGGGGCGAGGAGGCCGAGGCCCACGACTCCGAAGCGATCCCAGATTCTCCAAATGAGTTTCTTGGGATCCGGAGAGATTTTTAATCGCTGCCGCAACGCGTCCCGGGCCGACTGCGGGATCACCAGCATAATCGCCGCGCCTGCGGTGTAGCCAATCCACGCCGTGAGGACTGCCGCCCACGGTGGGAGTCCCAACGCAATCCCGGCCGGCGTTGCGCCGACGAAATAAAAGAAGCCCAGCCCGAAAGCCGTTGCCAATGCGGTGAGGATCGAGGGCACGGGTGGACGGCTTTCTCTGGAAGATCTCCCCAGTCTGGCTCCAGTCGCAACGGTCTGCGGGGAGGGGGATGGAAACGGAGCTTAGTTGTACGTGGCCTGAACGCCCTTGATATCGCGCTTCTTGATCCACGGCATCGTGCTGCGGAGCCTTTCGCCGACTTTCTCGATGGGATGCTTTTCTCCCGCCTTGAGCAAGGCATGGTAGTTCTTGCGACCGGACTGATGTTCGGCCACCCAGCCTTTCGCGAACTTGCCGGTCTGAATGTCCTTCAGCGCCGCCTTCATCCGCTTCTTGACCGATGCATCGATGATCTTCGGACCGACCGAAATGTCGCCCCACTTCGCCGTCTCGGAAATGGAGAAGCGCATCCCGCTGATGCCTGCCTCGTTGATGAGGTCCACAATGAGCTTCAACTCATGCAATACCTCGAAATATGCCATCTCCGGCTGATATCCCGCCTCAACCAGCGTCTCGTAGCCCGCAAGAATGAGGGCGGATGTCCCGCCGCAGAGAACGACCTGCTCGCCGAAGAGGTCGGTTTCCGTCTCCTCCTTGAACGTCGTTTCAAAAACGCCGCCCCGCGTGCCGCCGATTCCTTTCGCCCATGCGAGCGCGACTTTCTTCGCCTGCTTGCCGGGATTCTGGTAGACCGCGATCAGGCTCGGAACCCCTTTGCCTTCGGTGAACTGACGTCGAACGATGTGGCCGGGTCCCTTCGGCGCCACCATGATGACGTCCACTTCGGCGGGCGGCACCACGGTCTTGAAATGAATCGCGAAACCGTGACTGAAAAGGAGGGTCTTGCCCTTCACCAGCTGCGGAGCAATGTCGTTCTCGTACACCTCGGGAATCACCATGTCTGGCACCGCCACCATGATGACGTCTGCAAGCTTCACGGCCTCCGCAGTGTCGAAAACCTCAAAGCCGAGATCCTTGGCGACCTGTCGGCTCTTGCTCTTCGGGTAAAGACCGATGATGACGCGAACGCCGCTCTCTTTGAGGTTAAGCGCATGGGCGTGGCCTTGGGAGCCGAAACCGATGACAGCGCATGTCTTGTTGCTGAGCACGCCGAGATCGGCGTCTTTATCCGTGTAGATTTTTGCAGGCATGGGAAAAATAGAACTCGAAAAGGGAGTGGGTGAAGGAAGTTAGGAAATAAACTAAGGAAGTAAGTTCGCGAACTAAGTTAAGGAAACGAGAAGGCTACTGCTCTACTGCTGGCGGGCAAGGGCCACCTTGCCGGTCCGGGTGAGATCGCTGATGCCGAACGTCTCCATGAGCGCAAGGAACTTGGTGATCTTGCTTTCGGTGCCGGTGATCTCAATCGCAAGTTTCTTCGACTGCACGTCAATGATCTTGGCGCGGAAAATGTCGCACAGTTGGATCACTTCCGAACGAGTCTTCGAGTCAGCCTTCACGCGCAGGAGCACGAGTTCGCGGTCCACGTATTCCTCATCGCGAAAGTCCTGAACGCTGATCACGTCGACGAGTTTGTCGAGTTGCTTGGAAACCTGCTCGAGCACTTTGTCGTCGCCACGCACCACAATGGTCATGCGGGAAGTGGTGGGATCGACCGTCGGTCCCACGTTGAGGGAGTCGATATTGAACCCGCGGCCGCTGAACATACCGGCGACGCGGGCGAGCACGCCGAACTTGTTTTCGACGAGGATGGAAAGGGTGTGGCGCATGGAGAGGCGGAAAATTTCCAACCTGACGGGATCGAATTACTTCGTCAAGGGGTTTCGCCAATGTCTATTTCTTCGCGGATGAAAATTTCACTCCCGGAGAGGGAATACGCTGGTTACATCTTCGACTGCGATGGGACGCTCGGCGACAACATGCCGTTGCACTACGAGGCGTGGAAGCTTGCCCTCGGAGACTGCGCGTGGATGTTTCCGGAGGATGTCTTCTATTCCTGGGGCGGGGTTCCCACCGGGAAGATTGTCGAGCGATTGAACGAACGACACGGAACCAGCCTCGGTGTGGAGGAAACCGTTCACCGCAAGGAGGCGCATTTCATCACGCTGATTCCGCAAGTGCAGCCTGTGGAGCCCGTTGTCGAATTCGCCAAAGGGTTGCTCGGACGGAAGCCGATGGCCGTCGCGTCGGGCGGGCACCGCGAGTTGGTGGAGGGAACATTGCACGCCCTGGGGATCCGCGAGTGGTTTCCGGTGGTGGTCTGCGCGGAGGACTATGAGCGCGGGAAACCGCATCCGGATCCATTTTTGCTGGCCGCCGAGCTTCTGGGGGTGGAACCCACCGCGTGCGTTGTCTTCGAAGACAGCCCGACCGGGATCATCGCGGCGAAGGCGGCGGGGATGGATTGGGTGCACGTGGATCACGACACGTGAGGTTCTGTGGGCTGGGGACGCGTGCCCTTATCTTTTAAAAAGAGGGAGGTGTATAAGATTGGCGTCCACCAAAACGAGGATGAACGGATCCGCTTGTTTAAGGGGTGTCCGTGCTTTGAAAAGCCTATTCTTGAAGCGGCGCGCTGTTTTGGGTGCTTTTTGATTGTCTCATGCCTGGAGACTTAAGTCCCTTACGTCGTATCGGGCTGCCCAAGCAGATGGCGGGAGCGTGGGGACTTGGCGACTGGAACCGTTGGCCACTTTCGTCTACAAACCAAACGCCTTAGCCGACCACGCTCGTGAGGAGGAAACGCGGTTGACGGAGATCGGATCCGTTTGTTATTCGCAGCGTCAAATGCATTGGCTCTCAGCTATTTTCTTCGCTGGATGCACGCTGGCACCAGCGTTTCGTGCCTCAGGAGCAGAGGGATTCGACGGCCCGTCGAATCTGGCGGCCGCTGTCGTAAATGATTATGTTCGCCTCTCAACGTCGCCGGATTTTTCAAGCGAACGGCGGGCAGCTTGGATTGCAAGTGATGACCGCTTCGCACCGGAGTTCAAAAAACGCTTCGTCCTGTTGGAAAAGGCGGCCTGGAAAAAGAATCCGGAAATCGGCTGGGATGCGGACCCGATTTTGGACGCCCAGGATGTTCCCCGGGGGAGGTACCGTGCCGGAAAGACCCTCGATTCGGGTTCGGATGCGGTGTCCGGAGTCCTCGTTGTGCCTGATCGGGGTTGGAACCCGCTGCCCTTTTCCGCCGCCCGTATCGGGGGAACTTGGCGCATCACCGCGTTGGGGACGATTCAATGAACGCGCGTTGGAAGGGAGCATTCATCGCACTGCTGATATCCCCCGGCGTGCTTTTTGCGCAGGTCGGCTGGAAAACTTATACCAACGCCCGATTTGGGTTTTCTCTGAAATACCCGACAAATTGGGGCACCAAGGCCGACGCCCCTAATGGCGCGGGAGCGGAATTCCGCTCGCCGGATGGAAAGATCCTCGTCATCGCCCAAGGGCATTTTTTGGCAGGTCAATCCCTTCGCGACTTTGAAGAGGCCCTTCGTAAGCGCTTCGAGGGGGAGGCGATCACCGTGCGGCAGACGCAGCGCGGGTTCATTCTCGAAGCAGTGGGGAGGACAGAAGTCACCCTCGTACATTTCGCTGCCAGGGCGGGAAATTGGGCGTCTCTGGAGGCAACTTCTCCCAGGGGCGATGAAGATCCCTTCTTGAATGACATCTTCAAATCCTGGAAGCCATTCCTCGAGGGCAACTACGATCGCGCACCATGAATCCAATCTTGCTGCATCGTGTCTTCCTTCTCCTCATGATCGCTTTTTGGGTCCCATGTACCTCTCCCGCCCAGAGCACGCAGGAGATCATGAAGGCAATCCGCCTCAACTCGAGTCCCCCGGAGTCCGGCTTGCCGTCTGCCTCTGTTGTCACGCCGGGCCGCGACAAGGCCCATCCCGAGCGATCTCCCCGGATGCAGCAAGTTCCATCGCCCGGTCCATCAAAGATAGAAGGTAGGCAGCGCAAGATCCTCGGCGGAAAAATGGTAATCCTCGTACCCAAGGGTTGGCACGTGATCGACTACCCCACAGAAGCCAAACTCCTTCGCCCCCTCTCTGGACCTCGGGATCTCGGCCACGAGGAAATCGGCATCCGAAATCTGGGCAAGGTCCCGGCTGCCCCGCTCGATCGCCTTTTTCCGTTGGTGCTCGACGGGATGAAGAGGGAGATGCCCGGCATGCAAACATCTGACATCGAGCGGGCGATGATCGGAGACCTTCCGGCTCTCAAGGCAGACTTTGCCGCTACGGATATGAGGGACCGGATCGGACAGATCTACGTTTTTACGCACGCGAATCACCTCTGGGTTGTCGTGGCGTTCGTCTTCAGCGATGAGGACGGGCCGATAGCCTTCGAGGAAATCCAAGCCGTCTCCGGTACAATCGAATTCGTCAACCCATGATGCGCACCATTTCGATCGCCTGCCTGCTCTTGGCCTTCCTCCAGATCCCTAACTGCAGGAAGGGGGCGGCCCACGATAAGTGGGAGTATGTCAAAGTGGAGCCCACGGCGTTCCAGAACACCTACAGCATATTAATCGTTCGCATGGAGTTTCCGCCTGGGAGCAAATATGCGCGCAGGATTGCGGTATGGCCGCGATTTGTAGGGAATCATCCCTCGGGCAGGGGGGCCGCTGTTTCGATTCCGAAGCAGGACCAGGAGCTGGAGGCCTTGTGGGTTGGCGCATCCGAGGAAATAGTCGCCTTGGACGAGGATAACGTGCTCAACGCAGCCGGTGCATCGATTGCCAAATTTCAAGGGCTGGAGATTCTTCAGGCGACCAAGGAGTTTTTCGTCGGAACGGAAGTGCGCCCGACTCAACACTCCAACTTCCCGATCGTAACGATGAAACCGGTGAAGCGCTTCTCCACGATCTCCGAGATTTATCACGCCCAAGAGCAACAGGCCGTCACCCCGAATCAAGCCGATGCGACGGTGGGTGCCACGACCCCGCCTGGCCATGTGCAGGCGCTCCAGCAGAATCTGCAGGCTATTCAGCAGGGCATGGACGATCTTAGTGCCACCCCTTCACCTTCCGCCGGGACGACGCCCTCCCGACCGCGATTCCGCTCGCTTGGAGGCGGAGAAGCGAGCACCGATCCTCAGTTGGCTCAAGGGCCGAATCTGCCGACGGGAGAGACGCAACAGGCTTTGGGTAACTCTGCCGCGCCGGGAGGAAGTGGTTCAGACGCATCCTCCCCGCTTCCGCCTCCCCGCCGCCTCGGTGATCGCGCAGGAAATGTATTTATCTACGCTCCGGTGGATTGGAATCTGGAAGAGGGCGACGACGTGCTGATTCTCAATGGCCCGCAAGTCCCGGGGGGGGAGGCGGCACGGATCGAGGTGGACACCCAGCTTATGGACACGCCAATGGATGCGACCCAGGCTGCGCAGGCGCTCCTGCAAACGATTCAGGGTGCACTTCCCGGAGCGATGGCCAGCCAACCCCGCCCCTTCCAACTCGGTGCCAACTCCGGAAGCCGATTTGAGTTCACTCTGGCAGATGACCCCGCCAGTCGGCGATTCCAAGTTTACTGCTTCACTAAAGGCAATCTGCTCTACATCGTGCGAGCGTCAACGAATGCCCGGTCCAGCCCCGCAGACCGCCGTGCCATTGAGCAGGCGATCAACTCGCTCGAGCTGCCCTAAGCAACAGCCTCGATCACGCACGCCCCACCAGCGAGTCCGACCGCGAAGAAGAGCTCTCCATCGCTGGCCAAGTCGGCCATGACGTCCGGCAGGACCACGCGTTCCCATCGATTGTTGTCGGACGAAAGCAAGAGCTCCCGCTGGGAGAGCACTCCTAGGTGGGTCTCGGATCGGGCCGACGCGGTCACAACGGCCGTGGAAAGCTGAAACGGATACCCCGCAGATGGAGGGGCGGCCTTTGCTCCCCGAACCGCCGAAGTGCCTTCACGCTGCCATGTCCGCCCGTCCAGCGATGTAAGAATCCGGCCTGAATCGGTCTCGACACGAAATCGACCGCCTTCCCAATCCACCCTCACCAAATCCTCCGTAGGCCCCTCGCTCAGTTGTCGGGTGGCTGAGCCGTCCCCGGCCGACAACAGAATAAGGCCACGATCTCCCACAGAGAAAATCCCTTCCGGGGACGTCACGCGCCACCGGATCCGGTCGGAAGCGGAAGGCCATTCCCCTTTGCAATCCTCGATACTCGTGAGCGACACAGACGGCGGCTCCCAACGGGCAAAAAAATGCTGAATCCGGCTCGGTGCGTCTGCCGGGGCGGTGTCGCAGGCGACGAGGCAGCGCAGCGATTGTTCCATCGGCTCCAAACCAAGAAAGTCTGCGGGCAGGGAAAGTCGTCCGCACTGCCAGGCCTCCTGATCGATTCTCCTGTAGGCAAACCAGCCACCATCACCTGCCACAACCAGCCGGTCATTCCATACAGTGATCGCGCGCAGCCGAACGGACGCACCCTGCGGAAACGGACGGTCCCGGGATTTCCACACTCTGGTATCCTCAGAATGCAGGACGGTCGCATCATCCCCGACGGCCAGCCATCCCCAATGCGGATCCCACATTACAGCGTGAAGGCTGGGACATTTCGCCGGAAGAGTCGCAAGGTTCCATGCGCCCCTTTGGTCCTCGAAAAACACGCGTCCCTCCCTGCCCGCCGGGCGACTTCCCCCAACGGTGACCCCATAGCCGCCCGCCTCGATATCTGTGGACCTGAGCAGCGGTTCGCCGGGCAGAATCGTGACATCCCAGTCCCGATACGGGAAACGGCTCGATACAACCGTGCCGCCCGCGCCAACTGCCCGCAGCAAGCCTCCATGCCACGCAGCACCCAGCAAATCCCGTCCGGTGGGTACCGGGTTTGTTTGCCGGACGCTCCAGGCCGGACTCACTTCTTGCCCTGCTCTCCCACGAGAATGTCCTCTTCCGTTGGAAATTGCCTGTCGATGATCAATTTCTCGTTGGTCGGGTCGTTGGAACGGTAAGTGGGCCAACTGGGGTCGGGATAGCTCATCCGTCGGTTGATTGTGATCAGATAGATCATATCCGGGTAGAGAATCACATATTGCCCCGGCCCCGAGCCAGTGTATTGGACCTTCTTTTCATTGAGCAGCCTCTGCGCAAGCATCCGGTGATCTGGATCGCGGAATATGGGATCCCGGTTGTCTCGTAGGCGCTCACGGAGCATTTGCAGTTGGATTTCCACATCCCGGTTCTGCCACCCGATACCACCCGACGGGATTGGGGCGAGCATGGAGATCGCGGTCGGCAGCTCCCTGCGTTGGCAAAAATGGGCAAGCAGTTTCACGAGGTCATCGCGGTTTTGCTTGAACGCGGCGGCATTCTTGTCCTGTTGCTCCTTCTCCGCCTGAGCCCGCCGGGAAGTCACCGCCTCACTCGCTTCGCTTTCGATGAGAATCAGCGAGGGCCAGATCGAAACGAGAACGTTTTTTGCGTATAAACGGTCACGATTCGCAGTGTCGCCCACCGAATCCGAAATGCGGTTGAGGGCATCGCGGTAGCGAACGGTCTTCGGCGGGCTGGTCTGGAAGGCCCTGTAGACTTCCAACGCGGGAGGAGAGATTTGAGCCCAGCGTTTCAATGCCTCAGGAAGCTTCCCGGAAAGCCCTGTGTCATTGTAGGAACCACTGCCGGGAAGTGTCGGACCGAGTCTCGCAAGGTCGGAATTGCTGTAACCCCATGTCGTCGCCGTGTGGTAAAGACGATCGAAAACGCCCAAACCGGCTTGCAGGAGCAGGACCCCCGCAACCACCTTCCACACAAGAGGTTTCCAACGGGCGTCGAGAGCACTCCATGGCGCGAGCCCGCCAAAACGGCGTCCCGCATAGTAGGCGGCCGTAACCAGGAACAGCGCGAAGCCAACGCTTCCCAACAAGAAACTCCCCGTATTCTGAAATACCGCCCGAAGGGTAACACTTCCAAAAAGCACCGCTGCTAGTGGCAGGGGAACGCGCCGGACGGGGTCTCCCAGGAAGCTCGCGCAAGCCAGCAAAATCCCCAGAAAAATCAAACCCCCGAAATCCATTGCACGCTCGTAGCCGATGAAATACGTGACAACAAAACAGCTTAAGGGTCGCCAAAAGTTGAAAAGAAACTGCCTCCAGGCCTTGTCCGCACGCTGGAGGGCCGGGTCGCCCATCATCCCTTCCACCGGGGCAGCCAGTGCGTCCGCAACTTTCTTCCCCGCATTTCCGGTTTTGGAGGTGAATGCCGGAGTCGGAATTTGCGGGGCGGAGGACCCCCCGCCAACGGTATTCCAGGACTTCCCTTTGAACTCGCTTCCAAACCGTTCGCCGGATTTTTGGGATTCCAGCGCGTCGAGCCGCTCGCTGGTGGAGCTGGCATAGCCGCTCTCATACCCGGCCTTGCGCTCCTGGTCCGCGAGGCGATCATCGAAACTTTTCTTCGACTCAAACAGGCCCCCGCCCGGGTTCTCAATCTTCTTCAGCCTCTCCTCTTCCTCATTCATGGCCTTGGGTTAGTCATCTTTGCGCTCGGGATCTGGTCGGGCGCGGCTCCCGCCATCCCCATCACCGGCATCCGGGTGCTCCTTCCGCTTTTTATACCAGCTCGTGTCGTCGTCGCGCATCTTGGCCTGTTGTTCTTGAAAGGCGGATTCTTTTTCCACCGCTTCGTCCGTTTGGGCGGCCCACTCCTTTTTCTTCTCCTCCACAAAATCGGTGGGCAACCCGAGCCGGTCCATGGCCTTGGCGTTGACCGCATCGATTGTTTCCAGTCCCTTGCGCATGTCCTCAGGGCTCATCCGCTCCCCAGTTTCCTTTTCGTGTTTGCGAAATCCTTCGTAAAACTTCTCCTGGTCTTCGTCGCGGGCGAGGAAGCTCGCCTCGTCCCATTGTCCCGCCCCCTGCTTGCTCAGAGCCTTCCGCTCATTGGATTCCTCCGGCTCAGGATCGGTTCGCTCGGATGCAGGCTCACTCTGCTCTTTCGGGTCCAAATTCTTGGATGCGTTCCGCTCGCGGGCGGTAGCCCGTTCATCAGACCAGAGACTCGATTCGTAGTCGGGCGTTTCCCCTCGATCGATGACGTTTCGATGAAAGTCCTCCAGAATGCTGTTATCAAACATCCACCCCTCTTTGAGGTCGGAGACGATTTCGACATCGCAGCCGGCTTGCGAAACGGCATCAAGATTGCTCTCCGCGATGGCATCGAGGCCGTTGCGATAATCTTCGGGATCTACCGGCCCGCCAAAGAGTTCGTCGTTCTGCTCGCAGTGCGACGAAAAATCGTTGAGATCCTTCTCGCGGGACATTTCGGCCGCTCGAATCCACTCTTCGCGCGAGGTGGGTTGGAATTTCGAGAAGTCGTAGGGCATGGGTTCAGGTGGTTTGAAGATACATGGGGTTCGGGGCGGCAAGGCCCACGAATTCCTCGTCTTCGAGGTAGTTGATTTTCCGGGCAAAAATGGGAGCCGGGCAACCACGCACCGACATGATCATGCTCCGCGGGTCAAGGGCGATGACTTCATGCGGCAAAACCAGGGCCCGCGCGGCCTCCGAACTGGAGGATGATTCCGAGACATTGGATGTCGCAAAGCTGTGACTGCCGCCGCTTTCCCCTTCGGAATGGCTGGACCCGCGAGTGATGACAGTTGTTTGGCCGGAGAGCTTGGAGATGTATTCCGCCGTTTCGTTATCCTGGATCCCAAAGAACTGCTGCACGGTCGCATTGGCGAGGAAAGCCTCCCATTTGTGCTCGGGGTAAAGGGCCCGCAGTTGACCGAGGTTTTGCACGATCACCCAGAGCGACATGCCATAGCCGCCCATAATGCTCATCGCCTTGTAGAGCGGTTCCATCGGCCCGAGTTGCGCCATTTCATCAAGAAGGAAGAGCGTCCTGCGTTCGGGCTGCCCAGGAGTGCGAACCATGGATGAGAGCGCGAAGCCTATCCAGAGCCTCAGGGCGCGGTTGTATCGCTCGATGCGATCCGGCGGCATGATGAGGTAGAGCGTGAGGCGCCCTCGCTTCAGCTCGGCGAGGTCGAAATCCGAGTGCGACAACACACGTTGCATCGGAACGGACTCCAGGAATTCCGTATGCCGAAGGGCTGTCGAGAGAACCGAGGAACGCTCGTTTGACCCCATACGTGAAATCTCTGAGGCAGCCCTCTGCACACACCCGTCACCTGTAGGCGTGGTCGCCATGGTATCGAGCATCGCGGCGAACTCCGACTCGGGAAGCGTCAGCAGGCGGCGCACCTCAAGCAGGTTGCGACGTGGCGCAGGAGCCTCCGCTGCCACGAAAAGGATGAGCCCGCGGATGATCGCTCCGGCTTTGTCATTCCAATGCGGATCGCGTTCACCCGCCTCGCGCAAAATAAGCATGTCGGCAATTTTTGCCGCCTCATCAAAGGCATCCTCCGACTCCACATCCACCCCATCCAGCGGATTCAAAGCGGCACTGCCATCACCCAGCACTTTGAAGGGATCGAGACGCAGAACGCGCTGTCCCATTCGCTTGCGCATGCCGGAGGTGACGGCGCAGTTTTCGCCCTTAAGGTCGATCACCAAGGCATTTCCCTGATAAGCGATGAGGTTTGGGATGACAAGCCCTACGCCCTTCCCGGATCGGGTGGCCGCGCAGGTGAGAAGATGCCCGGCATCGGAAAATCGCAGGAATGGCCCCGGCTCGGACATAGCCGGGGGCTGGGTCCCCCGCTCCGGGGGCGTAGCATACCGTGCCAGAAGCAACCCTTCATCGCGGGCGAGGCCGACAGCTTTGATCTCCTCCACATTTGCCCAATGGGCACTGCCGAAGGTGTCCGAGGGCTTTTCGCCCGGGCTGCGGTGGTTGACAATCCAATACCCAATCAGAGCCACCACCCCCAAAGCAGCGACAACCACCAGCAACGGCAACAGGATCACAAACGCCCCCAGCGCGATAATGAATCGGGTAATCCGGACGGCAGGGAGGTTGGCAAGGGCTTTTTCGCGAAGCTTTTGCTCGGCAAAAATCAGGACTCCCAATCCAACGCCCCCCCCAAGAAAACACATCACCATGGGAAAGCCTTCGGCCTGCCCGAAAATCATGGCCGGTGGGGTGTAACCAATGATGAAAAGACCCAGCAGGTAATACGCGATCAGCACATTTTTGAGGAGGGGGACCGGATGGTAGGGATGCTGATGAGCTGAACCAAAGCGGAACGGTGGCTCCTCAAAGGCCAGGAGCACTGAACTCCATGCATGCATGATGTAACGCGTGATCAAATGAAGCCTCCCGGCCAGCTGCTGCGACGCCTACCATCACCGCTCCGCTCAGACAAGAATTTCTTGTTCGCCTTGGCTTGAGCACGAATCCAGGAAAGTAGAAATGGGCCAGCAACGAATGGTACTAAGTCAAGCACGGAAAGGGCCTAATCCCTTAGCCCAGGACAAGCGTCAGCGCAGCCCTGGGTACTGGGTAGAACGCGTCTCTGCCCTGAAGGGGCAGCATCCCGATTCGCACTTAACTTAGAGCCATTCGTAGCTGACCCCTTTCTTGACCCTTGGGGGTGGAACCCACCGCGTGCTTGGTCTTCGAAGACAGCCCGACCGGGATCATCGCGGCGAAGGCGGCGGGGATGGATTGGGTGCACGTGGATCACGACACGTGAAGCTCGGGTGACGCGCGTCTTCTGCGCGTCTTCTCCCGCAGGATCGCACGGGTTTTACTCGAATGATTGGATCATCCGGAAGGTTCATGTTTATGCTGTGGCCTCCGACTTTTGCGAGGCATTGTGCGCCAGAGGCGCGCCCGACTTTCTGAACTGGGGCTGTTGGAAGACCGCAAAGGCTCATGAAATCAAGGTCATCGCCCAAAGGTCTTCACTGCTAATGAGTCAAGCGTGGTTCCGGGGACGGGTTGGAACACCGCAGATTAACAGGATTTGCGCAGATTTCTCCCGGCTCAAAACCAGGCTCTTGTATGCCAACGAGGAGGCGGCAAAGTTCGCGGTGCCCTTCCATCGCGGCACCGAGCACGGCTTAGGTTAGGTCCTTTTCAAAAAATCCGCGAGCATCGGCGAAAATCTGCGGTCCCAGGCATGAACTTCTCGGAAGAACCGAATGATTTTCCAATCATTCCTTGGCGTGAGTATTGCTTTTTGCGTCAGTATTGCCTGCGCAGCCAATGCGACGCCACTTCCCCTTACTACCATCCATAACGGGTCTTGAGCTCATCGGCAAGCGCCGATGCCTGATCGTTGAATTCGCCCGGTGTCATCGCGCTTCTGCGCCCGAGGATGATGAGATGGACTCCCGGACTGCTCCTGGGAACGAGGGTAGCTTTTAGGTATTCAAAATACGAGGGGACAAGGCGGCCTCCCTGCAGGAAGAATTCCCGGAACCAATAGGAATCGTTGGTCATTATGTCGGGGAAATCTTGTACGGATTTCAATTCGACTCCGCGGTACTTGAGGCACACGGCGAGCGTGTGATGGCGGACGCTTCCTTGCGGTTCATACCAAAGGACGCCAATATCCGGCGATTGGCCCGGGAGCGACAGTTGGTAGCCGGCTCCGGGGACCGGGGCGGATTCGATCCCTGACGGCGGGGGCATCCGATCGGTGGGTGCCCTTCGCGTAACAGAGGCGGCAAAAGGAAGGAAAAACAGAGGGATTGCCGTCAGAAGAACGATTCGGAGACTAAGGGATAAAGCAGGAATGCCTGTTTCCGAAGCGGGTTTTCGGTCTGCCCAGACGGCGTACGCGGAGGTGGCCCATGTTGCCCAGTCGGCCCCGGGAAGCAAATGGGTGAGGGGGTAGGTCAGGAGGAGGAGGGCAATCCCTTGAGGCGTGCGCAGCCATCGGAGGTCGGCAAGGGCGGGACAAACCAGGAGCCAGGGCATCCAGAGCGACTCAATTCCGGCGGCCGCAATTCCCACCCCGGAGCAACACCAAACCACGAATGCCGCAGCGCGTAAGTTGCCGAGGGACTCCAATCCGCGACACCTAGCAAGGCAGAGTACGACCGCCACCGTCAGGGAAAGGCCACCTGAGGCGAGGGTAATCGGAGCTAGCAAAGCGACGACAGACGCGGCATGAAGGAGTTCTGTCAGCGCGGGTAGGCGTCTGCGTTTCGAGGTGGGGGCTGCGACCAAGAGGATGGGAATAAGCCATAGTAATCCGAACAGGTAATGTAACTGGGGGCTTTCGACCTCCGGATAAAACCACTGTCGGTAGGCTACGATCGTCAGCACCCGCAAGATATTTGCCAACAGGGCTGCGGGTACCATGGCTGCCAGTCGCAGCCAGTGCGACGCTCCCCACCGCTCCGAGCGCATCGTCCAAACCATCAGTGCCATCAGAATCAGGAGCAGGTTCAGGCCGGCGCAATCCCGCGTCCAAGGGATCTCCAGTCGCCCAATCAGTAGCATGGCACCCTGGTCCGAAGCGGGCATACCCAACAGTTGCAGTGCGCCTAAGACCGCCGGTTTGGTCCACTGCGCGAATACATCCTGCGTCCGCGCCAGTTGCAGCAGGGTGGCCACCACTGCGAATGGCAGCAAAAGCTGCATTCCGGACTTAAGCCTAGAGCGGTCTAGATTCTTCACGGTGCCTTTATACAATGATCCAAGATGGAAACAGAGGAGGCAACGTGAGGTCATCTCGTCTTTCGAATCGAATTCGGATGTGCTTAGAAGCTATCCCGAAACCCCGTGGGCCAGCGCAGAGGTTTGGCGTGCTGTCGGCAAGGCATGAGGAGGGAGGGGTCCGTTGCGACCGGTGACCGACGAACAACGCCGTCCGGCAGCCCGCCAAGCCTCTGCCCATGTGGGTTGCGGCGCTTTCGGTCGGTTGTCGCGTCGCTGCGCTCGGGCGGGATCGCATCGGATACAGCCTCTCGCTCCCTCCTCGCATCCAACCGAAATCAACTCGCAACGCTGGCTCACGGGGTTTCGGGTTAGCTTCTAGCCTTTCTGGGCGCCTCTCAGACTGCGCAGCGCGAATGCGCCCCCAAACACGATTAGAAGGGCCAGTGGTGGAGCCGGGGCTGCAGGAGCCTCCGCCGCGAACGATATCGAAATCGGCTCGGCCTCGGAACCGGGCGATGCTGGTTTCGTCAGGGTGACGGTGTTCCCGGTGACCGTCACCGTGGAGCCAACGACAGACGTGGTTTTGATCGTGCCATTCGTGTTCTCAATGAGCACCATCGGCGTACCGGGCAGCGTCTGATCCTTAGAAGGGGACCATGCGGCCACGCGGCTGGTCCAGTTTTGCGACTCAAACCCAGACGTTCCCGGGTTAGAGAGGACAATCTGATCCCACTGGGTTCCGGTGCCACCGATGAAATTGATGAATCCAAACGGCTCGCTGCGATCCTGACCCTTGAACGCGGGATTGGGATTTCCAAGATAGGTGCTGGGGAGTTGGTTCATCAAACTCTGAGTACTGAAGCTTCCGACCAAAGTCTCCCCGCTGTAGAACTTCAGGTCATTATACGGATCGCCAGCCGACCAGAACATGCCAAAGTAGGAACTTGAGGTGTTCAAAGTAATGGTCGTATTACGAACCCCGCCGAGCGATCCGCTGCTGCTTTGCACAGGATAATAGCTGGAGGTGGGCGTGCCTCCGTATTGGTTGTTGGGTACGAGGCTGACCCGATCGATGGTGCCGACGCCAAGCCAATTGACGTTGCTGTAAACGCCCTTCGTAAGCCCGGAAAAGTCTTCCACGTTCACGCCTTGTAGGGTCGTATTGAAGGCCGTTGGTCCCTCGGCTGTGGTCACCATGATGCTCTGTGCCTGAGTGGCGGTGATGGACAGGCAGCCGGAGCCGATGGCTAGCAACGCTTTAAATAGGTTGGTTGGATGATGCATAAGGTTCTGTTTTGAAGCCTAAGAGCAAACAACATGCCAATCGCTAAATGTGTCGTAAGTGGTTGAGAAAGGCCATGTGATCTATCAGTCGTCATTCTATAAGTGTGTAAATAGTACAATGTACGTGTACGACGTACAACGAGGAGCGTTTTGACGTTGCTACGGAGAATGCCGCAACGAGCGAAGACTAGAAGCTATCCCGAAACCCCGTGAGCCAGCGTTGCGAGTCGATTTCGGTTGGATGCGAGGAGGGAGCGAGAGGCTGGATCCGATGCGATCCCGCCCGAGCGCAGCGACGCGGCGTCCGACCGAAAGCGCCGCAACCCACATGGGCAGAGGCTTGGCGGGCTGCCGGACGGCGTTGTTCGTCGGTCACGGGTCGCAACGGACCCGCTCCCTCCTCATGCCTTGCCGACAGCACGCCAAACCTCTGTGCTGGCCCACGGGGTTTCGGGATAGCTTCTAGGCGTTGGGAGGGAACTCGATTCGGTGTTGGCGGATTTTATTGTAGACGCTCTTCAGGCTGATTCCCAAGGCGGCAGCGGTTCGCGACTTGTTGCCCGCAAATCGGCGGAGGGCGGTTGCGACAAGGGTTCTTTCTGCTTCGGCAAGCGTTGGGAGCGGAGATGTTTCATCGCCGAGGTTTGCAACAGACCAGGGGAGCGGTGGGGGAGCGATCGGGGCGATGAGCTCGGGGCCGATTTCTCCGCCGTGGTCTACGAGGGTGGCCGCCCGGAACATCGCGTTGCGGAGTTCACGGATGTTGCCGGGCCACGGATAACTCAGGAGGACGTCCAACGCTGGGATGGAAAGGCCGACATCCTTCGGGCCTTCCAGTTCAACGACGGCGGTTTTGAGGAAATTGAGGGCAAGGGCCGGAATTTCGTCCTGTCGTTCGCGCAGGGGAGGAAGATGTAGGGGAAACACATTCAAACGATAAAAGAGATCCTCGCGGAAAGTTCTATCCCGGACCATCGCCCCGAGGTCACGGTTGGTGGCGGCAATCAGCCTGACGTCTACTTGATGTGACTGGTGCCCCCCGAGGCGATAGAAGGATTTGTCCTGAAGAAACGTCAGCAGCTTGGGTTGCAAATCCAGCGGCATTTCGCCGATTTCATCGAGGAAGAGAGAGCCGCCATCCGCCAGTTCGACCCGGCCGGTTTTCCGGTGCGAAGCGCCGGAGAAAGCGCCTTTTTCAAAGCCGAAAAGTTCTGATTCCAGGAGTTCGCGGGGCAGCGCTGCACAGCTGACGGAGACGAAGGGGTTCTGCGCGCGGGAACTGCTTGTATGAATCCATTCGGCGAGGCGACTCTTGCCTGTTCCGGATTCCCCGGTAATGAGGACGGCATGTCTGCTCGGCGCAACCTTCTTCAGCTGTGTATAAAGCTGGGCCATGGCACTTGAGCTGCCAGGGCAAAAGGGCGCGGATACCGGCGGATTCATTCGACGCATCAAAGCACCCTCGGCCTCTCTCAAGCTCTTCAGCTCGCCACCGGATCCAGCGCGCGCAGCTTTGCCAGAGTGCTCGCCACCGTGCGGGCGGCGTCCGCCGTTTCCTTCGCGTCGTTGAAGCGACCGAACGAGAATCGAAGACTGGCTCGCGCGTGGTCGCGGGAAAGTCCCATGGCCGTCAGGACATGAGACGGATGAACGGAACCGGCAGTGCATGCGGATCCGGCACTGCAGCAGATGGATTGCTTATCCAGCAGCACAAGAGCGGCCTCGCTCTCGACGCCCTCGAACCGCATGTTGGTCGTGTTGGGCAGGCGCTCGCCGCTTCCGTTCACATGAGAACCGGGCACCTCCGCAAGAAGCGTGGCCTCGAAGGCATCGCGGAGTTCCCGCACACGCCCCGATTCCTCAAGGAGATGATCTGCCGCGATTTCTGCCGCTTTACCCAATGCAACGATCGAGGCGACGTTCTGAGTTCCCCCCCTCCGATTGCTCTCCTGGCTGCCTCCGAAAAGCCACGGCGTGAACCGCGACCGCCGGCGCACATAAAGCGCAGCGACCCCTTTCGGACAATAGATTTTGTGGCCGGAAAGGGAAAGAAACGTGGCGTGCACTCGCGAAAGATCGACCGGGATCTTCCCCACCGCCTGCACCGCATCGATATGCAACGGCACACGCTTTGCCTCGCAGATCGCGGCGATCCGATCGATGGGAAACAGCACCCCGGTTTCATTGTTTGCCCAAAGGAGCGAAACAATCGCCGTATCGTCGCGGATGGAACGCTCGAAGCGGTCGAGATCCAGCCCTCCCCCGGAGTCCACCGGGAGTCGCGTGATCTCATACCCCTTCTTGGCGAGATGGTCTGCGAGTTTCATCGTGGCGCTGTGCTCGACAGCAGACGTGACCGCATGAGCGCGATCCGGATCATGCGATAGCGCGGAGCGGATGGCGGTGTTGATGGATTCAGATCCGCAGCTGGTAAAGAGGATTTCTTCAGGATGTGCACCCACGACAGCAGCAACCTGTTCGCGCGCCGTGTCGAGCGCGGCCGCCGCGGCCCTGCCCAGCCCATACGCGCTCGACGGGTTTCCATACCCGTTCCGAAGCCACGGAAGCATCGCTTCAAGGACCAAAGGATCGACCTCCGTCGTCGCGTTGTTGTCCAGGTACACAGGGCGCTTTTGCATGGGAAACGCGTTACTTAGCGTGCTTTTCTCCAGAAGGCAAATCGTGGCGTGAACGATGGATCAACAAGAGGTTTCGCAGATAAATCACCCAGCCCATCCCCTGCCCAAGGATTCCCACGATGTCCCGCCGCCATATGAAATACACTAAGAGCATCGTGGAGCCGACCACGCTCATCCACCAGAACGATACCGGAATGACGGAGCGGCGCTCTTTTTCACTCACCAGCCACTGGATAATCATGCGCCCCGCGAAAATGAGTTGCCCCGCCAAACCGAGAATGACCCAGGCGATGCCCTCCGGGGAGGTGACGTTGAAAATGCGAACGAGCCAGTTCCCTCCGGTTCGCTCGCGGTAAAGGAGTTCCACAAACTCGTTGGCCGTCAGCAGGCGATCGGTTCCTTCTCCCAAGCGTTCGACGATCACGCCAACCGAACCGTCGGTCAATCGGACGATGCGAACCTTGTCCTTCGCCTTTGCAACCGGAGCCTTGAACTCCACCTCGGATCCCTCCGTGGGGACATCCCGTGCCGAGCGACCGATGGAATCGAGCGGGTCCGTGTCCGCCCGGAGGCCGGTGGTAAGGAGGAACAGGAAAAAACAGACGCCCGCGAGCCAACGTTCAGTCATCGGAAGGAGTGGACGTCGGAAGTCGAGCGGATCCTGCACGAGGATCGCAATCGGAGAACGTGGCAAAAGCGCATGAGAGCCGCCGCGTATCGCATGCGGACGCCGGCATGGCAAGTGCGGGATGGATGCGCGGTGGAGTTTCCAGCGTGCCCACGGTTCCTGCGGACGCGGAGAGATTCATTCCGAACACGCAACGGGGGCACCACTCTTTGGTGCCTCGACCGGATCGCGCGGCGGCGCTGAACCCACGGGCGCCGGCGCCATCGGGAATGTCGGGGGAAGGCGGACGTTTCCCCCCCCGTCGCCGCCTTCGCGCTCGTGGGGATCGCAGTAGAGGTCAAACGCCAGGAACAGCGCCTTGGAGTGTCGGGCGAAAAAGAAATTGAAGAGAACGATGGGAATCATGACACATGCCAGGAGGACCTCGAGGGGCAGGTCGAAGAACCATTCCAGAACGCCGTAAAGCAAGAGTCCCAGAGCAGAACCGGCTCCGTAGTTCACCGCCCAAATCGACATCAGGTAGTAACCCGGTTCTCGCTCGTACGGGTATCCGCAACGCGGGCAGCCATCAAGGGGGGTGAACCAGTCGGAAAGGCTCCGGGTCCGTTGCAATGGGAGGAAAATCGGCCGTTCCCCACAAGTGGGACAACGCAGATGCATCGCGCGGCAGAAGTACTGCCATCCCTCTCGCGAAAAGTGTGCCACAGTCGGAAGCTCCGTCAGCGATGCCGCGAATGCAAACCGAACCTAACGACTTCCTCGGGGGGGCGCGCGAATGCGCGAATGCGCGACGGGTTTTTTAGCGTCGCTTGCTTAACTCGAGGACGTTGCGGCCCTGCTCGCGACGGTAAACGGCGTCGTCGAAGATCTCGCGTACGAAATGCAATCCGAGTCCGCCGATGGGGCGGTCCTCCGCCGCACCGGATGTTTGCGGCTCCGGAGCGGAAAGCGGGTCAAAGGGTTTTCCGGTGTCAGAGATCCTTACGGTCGTGCCCGTGGGATCCGAAGAAATGCTGACCACGATGGGATGATTTTCCGAATCCTCGAATCCGTACTTGATGATGTTCGTGACGATTTCCTCGAGGGCAAGTCGGGTGGCAAATGTTTCCGCCGCCGTCGCGTCGCAGGCTTCCAGATAGGCATCAGCTTCCCCCATGCACCGAACGAGCGCCTTGAGGTTGGAATCGACGCTGCGCTCGAATCGCCCGCTCATCCCTCCAAAGGAAAATCCACCGCCACCACAGAGAAATCGTCGTCCAGCGTTTCCTGCCCATGCTCATTGCGAACCCATTCCAGCAACAGGCTCGGAAAATCCACCCGCCGACCATGTGTCAGGAAAAATGGCACGAACTCCGAGTCGAAATCCATCATCGAGTCGTCCGGTCTGTGGACTTCATACGCCCCGTCGGAATACAGAAAGAGGCGCGATCCGGGAGGGATCACCGTTTCCTCGTCCGCGTAGGTCATCGATTCCACCACCCCCACGATCATCCCCGGGCAACGCAGCAACCGACACTCGGGAACGCCGGCGTCGGATTCCGTGAGCAGGATGGCCGGAGGATGCCCTCCGGAGGCGTGCCGCAACGTGCGCGTGGACTTCGCATACACCCCATACCAGATGGTGAAGTACATGTTGTTATGCCGCTCCATCTGAAACGCGGAGTTTAGACTTTTCAGAACCTGCGACGGCATGCGGAGGTCGGTTCCAATCATCGCTCCGGAACGGATAACGTTAATCGCCGCCACGGAGAGGAGGGACGCCCCGACTCCATGCCCGCACACATCGAGCAGATAGATCGCAAAGTGATCCTCATCAATCCAATGGTAACCAAAGGAGTCTCCTCCGAGCTCGGTGGATGGGTGATAGCTCCACGCGATCGGGAAAGGGTCGGACTCCGGCGGCGGCAGAATGGAAGCGACATACCGCCCGGCTTCCTGAAGTTCATCATGCAGGCGCTTCTGCGTCTCCTCGATCCGATGCAGGTAACTTTGTTCCTGATCCCGGAACCGTTTTTTCTGCAAGCTCGCTCCGATCCGCGCCCGCAGCAGCACAGGATTGAATGGCTTGGGCAGATAATCCTCCGCTCCGCGTTCAATGCATCGAACGACACTCTCGATCTCATCCAGCGCGGAAATCATGATCACGGGCACGTGCCGGAGTGCCTCGTCCGCCTTCATGCGGGTGAGCGTCGTGGTTCCATCCACTTCGGGCATCATGACATCCAACAGAACGAGATCGAACGGTTTCTCCGCCAGCATTTCCAACGCCTCCCCGCCATGCCGGGCTTCTGCAGTCAAATGCCCATCGCGGCGAAGCCTCCGGACCAGGGTCTCACGGTTCTCTGTACTGTCGTCGACGACCAGGATCCGACCCGGTACCGCCGGTTGGTCGGCTTTCGCTTCTTCGAGCTCAGGTTCGGCATCGGACTCCGCTAAGGGTTCGGCTTCCGCGGGGCGATCGAGCTTTGGGGATGCGCCGGAGAGGGCAGAATCGTTGCCCAGCCGGGTTTGGATCAAGTCCAGGAGCGTGCGCGCCGCGTGGCGGATCTTGCGCAGATCGGAAATATCGGTGACGCCCCGGTCGGTGAGATCCTCCTCCAGAAGCTCGCTGTAGCCCAAGATGTGGTTGATCGGAGTGCGCAGATCATGGCGCAGTTGCGAGGCCGGTCCGTGGGAGGCGGTATCGCTCATGGGGTCAATTTTCCGGTGCGCTGGAGCTGCGCGGCGATCTTTCCGAGCAGGCGGTCCAACTCGATCGGTTTGGTGTCGTAGTCATCACAGCCCGCATCGAGGGCCTGTTCACGGTCTCCCGCCATGGCGTGGGCCGTGAGTGCAATGACGGGTAGCGACGCGGTGACCGCGTCCGCCTTGATCCGACGCGTCGCTTCCCATCCGTCGATTTTTGGCAGGCTCATGTCCATCAGGATGACGTCCGGTGAAACGGTCCTGGCGAGAGCGACCCCTTCCTCTCCGTCGACCGCGATGATGACTTCGTATCCTCGCTTTGTGAGACGCCGCGAAAGCATGTCGCGGTTCATTTCATTGTCTTCCACCAGAAGAATTTTGGGCATGTCAGGATGGGTTTTGGGAAACGATCTGGCTGATTTCTTTTACAAGATGATCAAACTCTACGGCTCCTTTTCGCACGATTTCACGAACTCCGCCATCCAGCGCGGCGTAGTCTTCCTGCGTGAGTTCTTTGGCGGTGAGGACAATGACCGGAGTATCGGCGAGCGCGGGATCGGCGCGGAGGCGGCGAACAAACTCAAAGCCGTCCATCTCCGGCATCATGAGATCGAGTAGAATAACCGAGGGGCGCTGCTCGGCGACCCGCTCAAGCGCCACCCGGCCATTTTCTGCTTCGACTACCCGAATTTTTTCCTTCTCGAGCAGGCGGGCGAGGAGGTGTCGGTTCGATGGTTCGTCGTCGACCACCAGCGCATAACCGTCTGCCGCGCCGGCGTACCGGCGGATCATCTGGCGAAGACGGTCATTATTCACGGGCTTCGTCAAATACTCGGCAGCGCCGAGCGTGAAGCCCAACTCCCGATCCTGGAGCATGGACACCATCACCACCGGGATATGCAGTGTTTTGGCATCCGCCTTGAGCGCGTGGAGCACCGACCAGCCATCCATGCCGGGCATCATGACATCGAGCGTGATGGCCGCGGGTTGCATGCGGGCGGCGAGGTCCAGCCCGGCTTTCCCGGATGTGGCGGTGACGACGTCGTACCCACCCTTGGTCAGGTTGCGTTTGAGCAACTCGGCCGCGTCGGCATCATCGTCGATGACCAGGATCAACGGCTTGGTTCTCTCCGCTCGGGCCTCCGGCGCGGAGGGAACAGGCACCACGTCCGGCGCGGGGGCAATCAGCGTGTCCGGAAGTTCCACCGTGAACGTCGTGCCGACGCCCACCTCGCTGGATACCGTGATGTCGCCTCCCATCATCTGACAAAACTTGCGGCTGATCACGAGCCCGAGCCCCGTGCCTCCGTACTTCCGCGTGGTCGAGGCATCCGCTTGCGAAAATGCCTGGAACAATCGGGAAAGCTGCTCCGCATTCATGCCAATTCCCGAGTCCGCCACGGAGAAGCGAATTCTCGCGGCGGCCGGATCGCGTTCGATCGTGACCGTGATGCGACCGTTCTCGGTGAACTTCGACGCATTGCTGAGGAGGTTGAACAGCGTTTGGCGAACTTTTGTGAGATCGGACTTCATCATCCACTCCCGATCCGCCTGCACGATTTCAAGTTGGTTGCCGTTCTTTTGGATCAACGGCTGAATCGTGGAAGCGACATCCGCGATCATGTCGGCAACGCGAAATTCCTCCACGTAGACGGTCATCTTTCCGGCTTCGATTTTGGAGAGGTCGAGAATGTCGTTGATCAATGCCAACAGGTGCTTGCCGGCAGAGCGGATTTTTTGAAGGTCGGGCGACAGATCGGTCAACCCGGAGTCCTCCGCCTCCTCGATGAGCATTTCACTGTACCCGATGATCGCGTTCATCGGAGTGCGCAGTTCGTGGCTCATGTTGGCGAGGAAGGTGCTCTTCGTGCGGTTAGCGGACTCCGCCGCGTCCCTTGCTTCGAGCGCATCTTTGCGCCGGATTTCGGCGAGTTCCATCGACCGCGAAAGCCGGGAGGCCAATACGAACGAAACGACGAGCACGATCACGGCGATGGCAGAACCGAATCCGTAAAGCTGCCACATGATCTCCAGCGTGATGGCGCGGATGTCGGGTTCGTACAACGCGGCAACCACCTTGAAGCCCCACGGGGCGAACACCTCCGATGCAATATGCCAGTTGTTGTCCGGTTGGCGGCCGCTCCGGATCATCTCCAGGGCAAGCTTCGCCTCCTCGTGATCCATGACACCGCGACTTTGAAAGAGGACGCGGTTCGATGGATCGATGAGGGCGAAGAAGCCATCGGTGAGAACGCCCCGCTCCTCGATCGCATCGCGAAGTCCCGCAAGCGTTTCGAGTGCGTACCCCACATAATACGCTCCCACGACGGCACCCGCACTGTCGCGGATGGGCTCATAGCCGGTGATGTAGGGCTTCCCGAGAATATCCACCACGCCGTGGAACGCTTCGCCTTTGTCCAAAGCTGCCTTGGCTCTCCCGGTGGGGTCCAACAAGGTGCCGATGGCGCGGTTTCCGTCGGGAGCTCGCACATTGGTGCTCACCCGAACGAAATCCGAGCCCTTGCGAACGAAAAGCGTCGCGGTTCCTCCCATCAAAGCCTCCACGCGGTCCACGATCGGGGAGTCTGAGGTGATCGGATCCTGGCCAAAAAAGAGCCGAACCCCGTCGGGAGTCTCCTCGAGTCGGGGTTGTCCGGCTTCTGCGGTGAACAACCGCAACGCGAGCATCGAGGAGTTCAACTGCTTGAGGCAGATGTCGTTTGTGGCCTGCAGGACGTCCATGACGTGGTCCGTCTTGGAGTGCATCTGGAGCTGTGCCTGCTCCTGAATGAATTTGGAAAGTCGGCGGAACCCCACCGCCGCGACCGTGCCGAATGCGATGACGACGAATGCAAACCAGATGAAAAAGGCAGTTCGAATGGATTTGTGCATTTTGCTGGGTTTCATCCGAAAGCCGCGCGGCGGGGTGAGAATAAAATCGCGTTTGCTTCCGACAAGTAGATTTGTTGTTTCAAATTCCCCGCGCCGTGATTGCATTCCAAACATGGCAGCTTTTCAAACCGACCACGAGGGAGACGTATCCATCCTCACCATTTCAGGGCGCCTGGAGCCCAATGCGTGGAAAGATCTCAAAGACACCATTGAGGTGCTCACCAAGGGAACCGACGCCAGGCATTTGCTCATCGATCTCGGTGCGCTGGACTACATGGGCAGCGCGGGTTTTCGCGAATTGTTCCTCGCCGGGCGGTCTCTCGCACGTCACGGCAAGAAGCTCGCGGTTTGTTCCCTGCAGGGGGAAGTGCGGCGCATTTTTGAGATCGCAAAATTCGAAACGGCGTATCCCATCTTGCTGACGCGTGAGGCCGGCCTCGCGGCGCTGCGGGAGTAAGTTTTACCTGCGGTCGATACATCCCCTCGGCGTCATCGCCCCGGCGAACCGATTTACAAAGGGTTCGCCGTCCACCCCCGCAGGATGCTTTCGAGCAGTTCCCGCAGTCCCGGCGGCATCGTGGGGCGTCGGAGCGGATGCTTCTCCTCCCACTCCGCGAGAAGGTGCATCAGTTCGACACGAAGAACCTCCGGGACTGTCGAAAAGATATTCCGCGTCTCCCCCGGATCCCGCTCCAAATCGAAGAGCATGTCGCCGAATTCCCGGAAGTCGAAATGGATGCCGGCATCATCCGGTGCTTTCCAGTGGCCGAGCTTGAATCGCTCGGTGATGACCGTGGCCTGCGCCCAGTTTTCCGAGACGCAGTAGGACCGACCAACGGGTTCGCCGTTGCAGAGCGTGCGGGCGAGGGATCGTCCGTCCAGCGATTGCCGCGGAGCGGGTAGTTGGCACAGATCGATGAGCGTCGGATAAAGATCGACCAATTCCGTGAGGTCCGCCCGCACCGCGCCTTCGCGAACTTTCCCGGGCCATCGCACGATCAGTGGAACGCGGAGCGTGTCCTCGTAAACATTGTGACCCGCAGAGCACTTTTCCACCATGCCGTGGGAACCCACGAAGTCTCCATGGTCGGAGGCAACCAGAACGATGGTGTTTTCCGCCATGCCGAGTGCATCGAGATCCGACAGAATCGCGCCGACATGATGATCGATCTCCTCCACGAGCGCGTAATAGGCGGAAATGTAGTTCCGGTACAACTGCTCGTCTTGTCTGGCCTGGTCGAGGCACCAGACCCGATTTCGCCCGTGAAACCATCCGCGCAGGAACGGTGGC